>Ga0116152_10000049_pt1 | contig 85159 bp, 66 predicted proteins | sample AD_UKC119_MetaG_FD_89894 | JGI IMG/M metagenome (GOLD analysis project Ga0116152, IMG submission 89894) | Active sludge microbial communities of municipal wastewater-treating anaerobic digesters from Hong Kong - AD_UKC119_MetaG | ecosystem: Engineered > Bioreactor > Anaerobic > Digestate...
AAAATACCAAGTTTGATTTGCCAGTTTTTTGAATTATTCATGTATTGAAATCTTTATTCTATTTAGCCGATACAAGTTAATAATGTTTCCTTAACAAAAAGGGGACAATTAAAATCATCCCCTTTGTATTTATGTTTTATTCCAATCAATTAACTCTTCTGGCAGCCCAGTTTATTGCAATTGTAATATGTTCGATAATCAATTTGTCCTGGAAAGCTTCATTTGTGTGGCCAAAACCTGTATAAAACGAACGGATTCCATCTTTCTCACTCCACCAGATTATTGGGTGGTCGCCCATCCTGAAATTATCGTTATTAAATTTTTTAATTGTGTTTTCATCCAAAGTGGCCAGTACATTTACATTTGGCCTTGGGTTTTCTTTAAATGTGTACCATTCGTCCCAGGTTGTGTATGATTTCATTCCCTTGAACGGTTTCATTGCCGGGTGGTCTGATTTTTCAAAAACAACAGTGGCTTCCTGCTGCTCGGGGTGCGTTTTAAAATATCCGCCTACCAGTTTGCCGTAGAACGGCCATTCGTATTCGCAATCGGCTGCGGCATGAATGCCAACAAAACCCTTTCCACTTTTCATAAATTTTTCGAACGCTGCCTGCCCTTCTGAATCAACAGCATCACCTGTAGGATTTAGAAAAACGACAACTTCAAAATTTGAAAGAAAAGCATCAGTAAATAGTCCGGCATCTTCTGTGGCGGTTATTACCCAGTTTTGTTTTTTGCTCTGGTCATACAACATTTTCAAACCTGATGAAATTGATTCATGTCTGAATCCCATCGTTTTACTGAAAACCAAAACGTTTATTGCTTTTTCATAGTCAGGCTTGTCATTTTGAGCTCTGCACGACAAAACAATAAAGAAAAAAGTGACAATTACCAGCATTAAATTTTTCATGTTTCATTGATTTAGGTATGAATAATAAATGCAAGGTTAATAAAAGAAAAGATGCGTTGACACATAAACAGGGAAAAAACTTCACTCCTCTCCTTCTTCTTCTGTCCATTCAGAATCATACAAATAATCATTATACGGGAAACGTTTCGAGTGAATATCCTTTACAAGATCATATAAATGGGTTTTAAAATCCTCAAGGTTTTCCTTGTATTTGGCTGAAATAAATAAAGACGGTGTATTGTGTTTTGCCATCCACGAACTTTTCCATTCTTCAAGCGAAAAGTTTTCTTTTGAACGCAAACTCAGATCATCTTCATCTTTCTGAACATAAGAAAATGCATCGATTTTATTAAAAATATAGATTGTGGGTTTGTCGCCTGCCTTAATTTCCTCAAGCGTAGAATTAACAGTTTCGATCTGTTCTTCGAAACTACCATGTGAAATATCCACAATATGCAATAAAACATCCGATTCCCGCACTTCATCGAGTGTTGATTTAAACGATTCGACCAAACCATGTGGCAATTTTCGGATAAAACCAACTGTGTCGGCCAATAAAAACGGAAGGTTGCCGATTACCACTTTACGGACTGTCGTGTCTAATGTGGCAAACAGTTTATTTTCAGCAAAAACCTCTGATTTGGCAAGCATATTCATTATGGTTGATTTACCAACATTTGTATAGCCTACCAACGCAACCCTTACCAATTTTCCACGGTTTTTACGCTGGATTGACTTTTGCATGTCAATTTTCTTGAGCTTTTCCTTAAGCAAAGCAATTTTGTCAAGGATGATCCGGCGGTCGGTTTCAATTTGCGTTTCCCCCGGACCACGCATCCCGATTCCACCCTGCTGCCGTTCAAGATGCGTCCACATTCGTGTTAACCGGGGCAGCAAATACTGGTATTGTGCCAGTTCAACCTGGGTTTTTGCATGTGCTGTTTGAGCACGTTTTGCGAAAATATCGAGAATCAGGTTTGTGCGATCCAATACTTTACATTCCAGAATGCGCTCAATATTACGGAGTTGTGTTGGTGACAGTTCATCATCAAAAATTACAGTATCGGCTTCAACCATTTTAATGTAAGTCCCAATTTCATCTAATTTGCCTGAACCGACAAAAGTAGCTGTATTAGGTGTATCGAGCTTTTGAGTGAATTTTTTTAATACTATGGCACCAGCTGTATCTGCAAGAAATTCAAGTTCATCCAGATATTCCCCTGCCTGTTTTTCATCCTGCGAACTGCTTATTAGTCCAACAAGTACTGCCTTTTCTGTTATCGGCGCTGTTTCGATCATTTTTCTGTTTTATCTAAATAAAAAACTCCCGACCCATAAATGGACCGGGAGTGTAAAAATATTGTTTTTAATTTCTTATTGCAACTGGAAATTAATTGGAACAGTATATGAAACATTAACCGGTTTCCCGCGTTGTTTCCCTGGTTTCCATTTTGGTAAAGAATTTATTACTCGCAAAGCTTCTTTATCAATAGATGGATCGACACCCCTGGCAATACTTGCATTACTTACGGAGCCGTCTTTTCCAACTACAAAAGTTACGTAAACTTTACCCTGAATACCGTTTTCCTGAGCAATTACCGGATATTTTATTGCATTTGCAATATATGTGCGCAATGCCATTTCACCACCCGGGAATTCAGGCATGTCTTCCACGATAAAAAATACCTGAGCTTCTTCTTCCTCTTCTTCTTCTTTTGCAGAAATTACCGGAGCAACGTTTATTAAAGTCTGGTCATCTGCTTCAGTATCTTCAATCATTAAATCATCATCAATTACTTTATTATCATCAACAATGTTTAAAACTTCGATAACTTTTGGTGGTGGTGGTGGTGGTGGTGGTTTAATTTCCTGTTCACGTGTAATTGGGATAATTTCCTCTTCAACGTTAGCAGCGTTTATTTCTCCCAGAGAATCAGCTTTGGCAGGTTTGGTAGTCCATTCAAATGCCAAAAGCATAATACCCAGAGAAACAACAAGCCCGATCATGAAGTACACATTTCTTTTACTTTCCAGATCAACCTTTGGTGATTTCTTCACTTCCATTTTTTGTTATTTTTATTAGTTTATATTCGATTTTTCACCTTAAAAACAGGGTCTAAAGATAAAAAATAATTATCAATTGCAAATCAAAAAGAATTCCATTTTCATTTTCTATTGCAATTCAAATTGTATCGGTACGCTAAAGCGCACTTTTACAGGTTTTCCGCCTTGTTTCCCCGGTTTCCATTTCGGCAGCGACCGGATTACCCTCAGCGCTTCATTGTCAAGGGAAACATCAACACCCCGCAGCAAATCCACATTTGTGATATTCCCCGTTTCATCAACGACAAAACTTACATACACTTTTCCCCGGATTCCGTTTTCCTGCGCAATTACCGGATATTTTACCGCGTTGGCAAGGTATTGCCTCAAGGCTCCTTCGCCTCCCGGAAACTCAGGCATCTGTTCAACAAACAGAAAAATCTCTTCTTCCCTGTCGTTTTGGTTTTCTTTTGGTTTGAAAACCAACTGGTCAATATCGAAAATAGATTCATCTGGTTCAGTGCTAAATCCATCTAAATCCATTTCTGTTTCTGAATCGTTATCAACCAAATTAAAAATTTCAGGTACAACTACCTTTGGCGGCATCGGTTTTTCGTAGTTTGCTGTTGGCGGAATGTACAAAACATCGGGTTCAGCATAACTCACCGTACCCAACACCACCGGCCTGGGCGGCGGCTGCCTCCATTCAAAAGCCAGTAAAACTGTACCCAATGAAATCAACAAGCCGATTAAGAAAAAGTAACCTTTTTTGTTTTCAAGATTTGCCTTTTCGCTTTTCTTAGTTTTCATAACTTTTTAAAATTAAAGAGTGTAACAATAAAAAAAGAACGCCGGCTAAAACTGTTTTCTGCAGAACATAGTTGGTGTTACAAAAACTTTACCAAAACAGATTGTTTCGGGATTTATTTTCTTTTGTTTTTGCTTTTGGATAATTGGGGTACGTCAAGGCTGAATTTAGCAAATGATTGTAAAATTAATTTTCCTTATTTCACGGGTGTTGCGATTGTTTAAATGGTTTCAAATACACCTAAAATCAACTTTTAAGTAATATTTAATTAGCGTTTAAAAGTTTCTAAAACATTCTCAAAAAACTGTATTGCAAACTGGTTTTGGAGCTCGGTAATAAATTAAAAAGACAACAAAACTAATAGAAAATCAGTTGTTAATTCCTAAAGTTCCAAGGTTCAATTGGAGTATCCTCTCTCCATAACCCATTTTTGCTATTTCTGGCTTCAATCTCAAGTTTTGAATAAATCACTGAATCATCGTATTTTTTGTAATGCCATGCCATTCCTGCTTTCAACATTTCAGATGAAACATCTTTTCCATCAGAAGTAAATACCCAAACTATGGATCGGCTATAGCGATCTTTTGAATCTACTTTGACACCAACTATTTCTCCAAAAATTAAATTAGATAAATATTCTTTTGATTTGGTCCCAAACGCCTGTTTTTTCTCAGGTGCATCAATACCATAAATCCTAAATCTAATTTCTTCTTTTTCCTTTGTTAATCCTTTAAAAGTATCACCATCTGTTATGGCAATTACTAAAACACAATAATCGCATAAGCCATTATTGCAGAAACAATTAGTAAATTTAAGCTCTTCCTTTTTATTAACTGTTAATTCTTTTTCAGTTTTCGATCTATTTGTTACACTCTTTCTTCCTGATTTACGCTCGCAGAAAGAAAACATTAAAATGACCAATGTTGGAAAAATGAATATAAATAATTTACTTCTCATTATTATAAATGTTTGCTTGCCTCAATTATTCCGGGTTTCGGAACAATGTGAATTAAAAAACGTTGGTTATTCTCCTCAATGCTTTCACGCATTGTACCACCAGTACCACTTCCAGATATAAGAATTTCACAATTTGAACCAAAATTTATAGAAGCATTATCCCAAATCTTTTTTAACGTATAAGCTCTTTTATAACTTAGTTCATAATTGTGCTTATCTTGAGCTTTGTCGTTTGACGCTTGTCCTTCAATAATTAGTAAATACTGAATTGCCGGGAATCTTGAAGTAATTGCATTTATTGAATCACGAATTGAATACCCAGCATTTATCAATTTAGAAATTGATTGCTTGTTTATTATTTGATTTTCCGTAAATTCATTTGTTTCAAATTTTGCTTCTATTTTTAAAATGTGCTTTTTATATTTTTCACGATATTCAAAATAGGCCGAGTCAATATTATTTGTGGCATTTTCAATCTCTTTAATTTTATTTAGTTGTTCTTGAGTTTCAACAACAATATTGTTAATCTCAACTATTTTTTTGTGAAGTAAGGCAATTGTTAGCACAAACAGTACCAACATCACGAAAAATAGCGAAGTCATAAGGTCGGAGTAGCTTGTCCAAAAAAATGATTCTTTTTTTTGTTTGCTCATATCAATTATAATTCAATATGAATTTAACAAAATCAATTGCTGCAAATACAATTGCTGCGATACCAATAATCTTACAGGCAATATTTACGAAGTATTGAGGAGTATTTTTTTTGTATTTCCTTTTCTTATAAACCAAGCGTGGCAAAACCATCCAAATGAAAAGTCCAAGTAAAACTTTGATAATTATTCCTGTCATTGTTTATTCAAATATTATTTCGTTTTTATTATAGTCAATTGATATTTTGCCGAATTTTGCTAACGCCGATTGTCCTAATAACAAGGGCGCTTCCATATTATCTACAATGGAAGCCTGCACATCGTCAAGTTCCCAACTACCAATTTGAACTTTGCGTAATATTACAACAGCGCCTTCGTGAATGCTTCCATCGGCAATCTGATATTGTTGTGTACCAACAAAGTCATCGTCTTTCAATTTTCCTTGTTTATACAGAAATAATGCTTCGGTAAGCGACATTGTAATATCTGATGCCCCTGTGTCAAAAATGAATTCCATTTCTGTTCCATTAATTTTACAGGGTACGTGATACACTCCTCCTAATTCGCGCATTTTAACAATCGTTTTACCGTGCCGTACACTGCGAGAATTAACAACTTTCTCTATTCTTTCTGTTTGTGATGACGGAATTGAAGATTCCCTGATGCGTCTGCTACGTGTGCAATCTGTGAATAATATAATAACAAATAAAATTGTTAAAAGAGTCTTTATTTTCATTTCGATTGATATTTTGGCTAATTTAAAGTAAACTCATTCCATACCTGCACCCGCTTCACTATCTTTGTTAAAGATTGTGCGTCATGAATTATCATATTTACATTATAAAGAGTTTGATAGCTCATCGGCAGAAGTATTAAAAACATCGTTTTTAGAAGCAGTTATTATAACCACAGTTCCATGACGTATCAATGGTACAATTTTTAATAAGTCTTCATTCTTAAGTCGAATACAGCCCTCAGTCGCACGTTTTTCCATTGAATCCGGATTGTGAGTACCATGAATACCAATACCCTCATGACCAGGCACGTTCAAACGTATGAAATAAGGTCCAAAAGCACCTATGATTTCTCCATTCCCGTCTTTGAAATCATGTGCCCAATTTCCTGATTTTTGAATTTCCGAAACCCGAAAAACACCTTCCGGTGTTTTCATATCTCCCTGTTCCATCTTATTCCCATAGTTTAAACCACAGGCCATTGGGAATTTACAAATTTCTTCTCCTTTGTAATTGTATAACGACAAACGCATTTCTTGTTTAGAAATCAGGATAAGAGTTGCATTTTCGATATTTTGTAATTTGTTATTATACCAATTGTAGATAGAAAACATACCTAAGTACGGAAGTACTATCAACACTGCAACAACCACCTGCAATATAAATGACTTGCTTAATTTCATCCTGTCAGTCTGAATAATCAACATTAATAGTACCAGAAGAAGTCAGGTATATTTTTTTTATGTAACCTTCATTCGGAGCATTACCATCTTTTGTCCAAGCCAGTGTTTCATCATCATTAAAACCAAAAACAAGTATTTTTCGATTGCCCGTTTGTGTGTCCTTGATAATAACGGCAAAATCAGTAAATTTTGAATTCTTGCTATAAATCCTCGGATAAAAAACCGTATTAATTTTTGCATCTTTGGGACGACTAAAAACTTTCCAGGTATCATTTAAAGTATTGGTTTTGTAATAGTTCAACAGTGCCAATCGGCATTTTGTGGTACCAATGCATTGTTTAGATTCCGGGTCTCCAAAAATATTATTCAAAATGGAAAAATCGGTTTTGTCAAGCAAATAAGCGGATGCAATAAATCCTTTGTTTCCCATATCATCTTTCACTTCACTCCAGCCATTGATATCATGTGAATAGGTAATCAATTCACTACCATAATTCAATGAAGCAATTTTACTGTAATCTACTCCCGCTTCTCTGGTTGAACGTAAAACTGTTTTATCTGCAAAAGTGTAATACCGGGGAGCTTCTCTATCTACTTTTTCGGGGAGGTAAATATTCTGATAGTAAAATACGCCGAAAACTATTAAAGCTAGAGCGGCCATTACAAAAATTAAAGCAAGTGTTTTTTTGTTGCTTTTTGGTTGTGCTACCGTTTTCGCATCGTTTTTTTGTTCTGGTGCCGTTTGCGGTAGAGGAACAATAATGTTTTCTGTTTTTCCATTTGCAGTCTCTTGCTTATTTTTCAATTCCGATTCTAATGCCGACTTCAACAATTCATTGGTTTTCTTTATTTCGTTCAATTCACGAAATATCTTATCTGATTCTTCCAGTTTTTCGTTGGGAGATAATACATTTCCACAATGCATACAATGATTTGCACTGCTTGGATTTTCTTTTTCACATATAGGGCAAAGTTTCATTATTTAATATTTTTTTTCAAATTTATTATTGCTTTCCAATTTGCTATTTGAAATGAAAATAACCAACCCTGAAGAGCAAATATTATAATACAAATACCTTTTATTAAAAAATTATAATTTCCGAAAATCCATTTGGTATAAAGAATAACAAAAATTAATGCTACAATGAATATTGAAAAATCAATATAAAAACTTTGTCTTAATTTATAACACTTGACTTCACTTGGAGAATTCTTATAGCAAAATTTTATAATATTAACAGGTCGAAATGCTAATAAGCACATACAAAGAAATACGAGAATCATAAATAAGTGAATTATCCATCCGGCCAGCGATGCTATATATTTAGGAATTTTCTCACGGAATTGGATTGAAAATACTTTGGTTATATCTCCTTGCAGTATTTCTAATTCATATTGATTATTATAAATATAATTATTAATAGGAAAATATAAGTATAAAGTATCATTATAGCCAATTTCATGAAATTCTTTGTCATCAACATAAACACATAAACGATTTTTAGATTTATTTTTCTCATAAAACACTGGGGTAATAGTTGTTTGTTGAGAATAAGGAGACATAATTCTCCAGAACCATGGATTTTTATTTGTATTATACTTATCCTCAATTTTTAAAATAGCTTTTGTTGTTTTAAATCCTCGTTCTGATTGTTCAGTGGGATAATAATGATCTATTTTTAATGGATCAGGCTGCATTAAAAAACATTGAATGAGTTCCTTGTCGAGAATATCTAATTTATCATTGGTCCATTTTTGATTTATATCAATAGGAGTTTTATTGAACTGAATTCCTGAAATCTTAGATTTTATCAAATTCAATAATTCAATAGAGCCTTCACTTTTCGATAGATCTCTAGGTACCAAATGAATAAAATTAATTTGAGTAAGTTTGTTATTAGATTGTAAATATTTTTCAATTTTCTTTGATGACATGGAAACAGATTCGTCTATAAAATCACTGATAATTGTTACAACAAATTCATTATTTTTATTTAATCCCGTTGTATCACTTAAGACTTCAGGTATTTTTTTCAATACATTCTCAAATATTGTTTTTCGATCTTTCTTATTGATTTCTAGTTGTATTTTTGTTAATTGATTAAAAAAAAGAGCCTTACTGTTCTCATCATTCAACGTAAACCAATTATTTTCAATTTTAAATTCATTTGTTTTATTGATTTCATAAGTTGCATCAGTAAAAATACTATCACCATCATAAAACAATATCCGTAAATTTCTATTTATTTTACTCTTAAACAAATCGTTACATATATTTAGAAGTATTAATGCTTTTAAAACATTACTATTACTATCATTTAATTTTCTGTTGTATCTGTTAATAAGAAAATTTTGCAACATTGTATCCTCGGAGTTCAATGTTGACAATGTTCTATCAATTATCAATAAATGGTTATAGTATTCTGGGTGGTCTAAAGAAATATATTGCAGGGGATTATTATTTTTTTGTTCTTCTATAAATTCAATATGGTTGACTGGATTCAACCAATAATTTGGTGGAGTTTCCGAAAATACTCTTCCATAAATTCCAACAATTACCAAGTATACTGCTATAAGAAATGTTAAAAGTACAACCCACTGACCAAATATCCACTTTTGAAATTTCTTAACAACAGTACTAGTTGATAAACTAAACAAAGGATAAAACATGTAAAATAATTTCATATACATATGAAGTATAAGTTCATTTCTTATTACCACTTTTGCTACCAAAAACTATTTCCTTCCAAACATCATAATTAAATTCTTTTCTATTTTCAACAGGTGCTGTAAGGGTCGTTTCTTTTTTATTTTCTAATAATCTCAAGATGGGTTCATGGGATTTATTAAACAAGTCAATTATTTGTGTTTCAGAGAAATTAACTTTCTCATTTATAGTTTGTTTCAAGCGCAAATTTTCCTGTTTAACCTTTACAATATCTTCTTTTAATGTGTCAATTAATATCTCAGTTTCTGTTTTCTCCTTATTAAACTTATTTCCACAGAATTGACAATATTCTGCAACACTTGAAATTAAATTGTTACAATTCGGGCAAACTTTGCTCATAACTTATATTCTAAATAAACTCATAACTACATAAACTAACTTATTAATTGACTCCCAATTTGCACCAACCAAAAGCAATAACACCAATACACCAAAAACAGAAGAAACTCCAATCAGAATTTTTTTCTTTAAGGGCATTTTAGGTTCAATTGAAATGGGAATTGCTGTTCCTTCAACTTTTGCTTTTGCCAACGCATGAACGGCATCAACCAGATCATCCAATTTGCTGCTTTGCGCCCGTGTCGCCTGTTCAAATTTTATAATACTTTCTTTTACAGCCCCCAAATTCTTGAGTTCTGATACAATAGAATTGATATGCTCGCTATTTTTTTGAAGAAAATCATGTTGCCTTCCAATTGTTTTTCTTAATTCCTCAAGTTGTTCGTTTGCATGGTCTTTCAGCTTGCTTAAAGCATCCTGCAACACACTATCTACTGTTCCAACAGCTTTATTTATAGCTCCTTTACGTGCTTCCACTTGTTGCACTTCTGCTTTAAAGAAAGCAGCCATTTCTTCAATTGATTTTGTGCGTTGTTCACTTTTGTCCAATTTCTCATTGAGAGCTTTAACATTCGTCAGATAATCATTCACATTGTTCAGATAAACAGCTAATGTGCCTATTTCTTCAGTACTATTTTTTAGTACATTGTAGAGTTGAAGGTTTTTAACCGATATATCCTTTTCTGCAATTTCTTTAACCGAGTCAAGAAGTTGCTTTTGAAGACGATACGAATCATTTACCTGAGAAAGGACTTTTCCAAGTTCATTCGTATTAGATGAGAATGTATAATTGAAAGCCACAAGGTTTTTCGACATTCTTTCCAAAGTCTGAGCTGTGTCGTTTGAGAGCGTGGGCAAAAGTTTTGCCTGTATCCAACTAAGAAAAATAAGTTTATTCTTTTCAACTTCGGATTTAGCATTTTTTGCATTCATCGAACCAACAGTAGTAAGCAAAATGCCAAAAATACTCGCAAACATTGCCAGTGCAACACCGCCCAAAAGTGCAGTGATGCCATTTACCGATTTATTATTTAGTGTATCTTTTAATGCATTAAAAGCTTCATTCGATAAATTACCTTGAATTGGTGTTGATAAAAGTGCTTCCAAACCGCCATTGACCCATAAATAACCAATGCCTACCAGAATCCCAACCATTGTTCCAACCAATCCCAAATAAAGCGGGATTGGAATTTGTGTAGTGATTTCCTCTTCCTGTGAATCACAATTCCTATCGACAATATCTTTTAATAAATGATAATCGCTGACACCACTTTTATTTACTGATAAATAGTTATTGATGGAATTCTGTATCCTTAAATAAATCGGATTTGAGTGTTTAGATTCAATCCCAATTTCGTTCTCCTCTGCTTCTTTTGTTAAGAATGAAATTACTTGATTTCTATGATAATAAACCTGGCTGTTCCCCTCTGCATTAACACTGGTATATTCATATTTGGAAATATCAATCCCTAATGTATTCAGCATACTCTTATGTTCGCTCCAATTTCCTTTATGTATTGCTGCGATAATTGCAGTTTTTTTTAAATTATAATTATCGCTTTTAGAAGCAAAAATATTCTTAAAGATTAAAAGCTTGTCTCGAGTTTCCAGAAATATCTTAATTTGAAAGGAAACTATAAGTACAATAATTATAATGATAATAATGTAGTGCATAATGTGTTATACAAATTTTACGATTGCTTTTTTTGTTATCTTCCATTTACCGAAGTCATCCAGTGTGGCTTCTCCTTTTTCAACCTCCAAGAAATTTGGTTGCGGATTGATTTTCTGTTTTTCGCAGCCATCTACAAAATCAGGATTTTTGATAACACGCCGAAATGCTTCGGGGTAAATATTAAAGGTAGCCTGTTTTGCTGAGGGTGTTAATTTTAATTCAAAAACAGTGTCATCATTGGGTTGCTCTTTTGTTCGGTAGAATTCACCATTAATAATGGCATCTGCATACAGTTGAGTTGGCTTATTCGATACTTGTCCTTCTTCTTTTTGTCCTTGAAAAGTATTGATTTTTGGTTGCGAATTTCCTGATTTTCCTTCTGGCGGCTTTTCTCCTCCTGTTAATTCAATTATTCGTTTTTGAAGGCCCTTAATTTGTTCCTCAAGTTGTTTATTCCTTGTGCCTAACTGTTCAATATCACTTACTAATTTCCTTAAATTTATGTTTTCAGTCTCAATATCTTTGTATTTCTTACTCAGTTTAATATTGTCATAATCTTCCTTTTTTACAAAATTGGATTTGAAACGACTGATAATCTTTTTGATTCCATTTCTTTTTTTAAAGGCGAAATAACTTCCTGTAATAAGTATAACGAAAAAAAATATTTGTTTAAAAGGAAGTCCACCAAGAAAACTTACTGAACTATTATTTATATCCTCCCCCGTTTCCCTGTCTTTTCGGCTACTTCTTTGATTGTTTCCACGTTTAGTTTTGTCAGCCTCACTTTTATCAATAGAAGCAGCAATAGTTCCAACTTCATCTGCTTTTGGTTCATCTGCTACAGATAATTCTGTAATTTTATCCTCTACATGTTCATTAATAAATATATTGATATCTTGTTTTTTTAAATCTTTCTTTATTGAATTTGAGGTGGCCTCAAGAAATGTTTTGAAATTGACTTTTTGCCCATCAACCTTTATTTCATTGTCGGACAATAGAACTAAAAAATCAATCATTTCTTCTTTTGTCCATTCTGAATTAAATTCCTCTTTTTTATCGTCTATAAATCGCCACAATGCTTTTGCTTTTGGAAGATTATTAGCCGATTTTTTTAAAGTTTCATATATGGGAGTAGATTTTTCTACTGTTTTGTTGAAACCATTATAGATATCAGAATAAGATTTTACATTATTATTGAATGCATCTTTATATCTATCAAAATCCTTTTTATAATCATTGCTACTGATTTCAGATTTTTTTAATTCAATATATTCAATAGCATATTTGCAGTTCACATAATCCACCAACTTGAAATATTCATCTTTTTTATCCAGTGCCTTACTAAAAGTAATGCTTAGAATAAATAGTACTGGTATCAATAGAATTCGAATTGACATTTTTATACAAATTTTACGTTTGCTTTTTTTACAATTTGCCATTTACCATCGTCCTGTAATTGTGCTTCGCCTTTTTCAACATCCAAATTAATTGGACTTTTGTTTACTCGTTGCTTTTCGCAACCATCTATAAAATCGGCATTTTTCAACACACGACGAAATGCTTCTGCATATACAGTCAAAGTTGCTGTTTTATCAGTTGGCGTTTTTAGTAATAATTCATATACCGTATCGGCATTCGGTTGTTCAGTAACTTTATTAAGCACATTATTAATAATTGCATCGGCATAAAGTGTTCTTGAAGAAGGTTCTGATGCCGCGGCTTTGGTGTGTTCTTTAACTTGATTCAAATCTCCTTTTGGCTCTTTTCTGTTAAAATCCTCCAAAGTGGCAATCCTTTTTTGTAAATCTTTTATTGTATTTTCAAATTCCGATTTAATTGATGTTACATTTGGGTCATCAGGTTGTTTCTTTGCTTTTTCTACAGCTTTTTCAATAATCCCGCTTTCCCATTCTATAAGTGGGTGCATCTCTTTATTCCTTTTTTTACCTGTCAAAACAAAAAGAATTTCATCTTTGCGTTTTCTCTTATCCATAACATACAAAATAATTAAAGTAAGAAACAGGGCGGCAAGAAAGTATAATAAGTTTTGGCTAATTAATAGCGATTTCCTATCATTTGAGGATTTTAGCTTCACGGATGCTAATTCTTGCTTTAAGCTATCAAGTACAACTTTATAATTGGTGCTATCATTAATGAAAGTTTTAATTTCATCCAATTTAATTGTGCTAATAACGATAGTATCGCTTACTTTAAAAATCGCCGTATCTAGTTGCAGAACAATATTATTGCTTTTATGAATTTGCGTTTTTTCCTTTGCCACACATACATAAATTATCAATAATACAATTGATAAAGTTAATAGTAACTTCTTCATTTTTGATTTATTATTATGTTAGCCTGACAGATTTAAAAATCTGTTAGGCTTTTTATTTAATACTACGTTTTACTGATTTCCTGGGCTAACTTGTGCAAGATTCCAATCAAAGGATAAAAGAATAAGGTTTCTTCAATAATCTTATTTCCCTTTTTGTGGTTCAAAGCTGATTTCAAGGATTGTATTAGTTCAACCCTATCTTTGCAAATCACTTTCACTTGTTCAATAATACTATCATCTGCACCAAGTGATCGTGTTAGAAACTCATCGTTGTTTTCATGTAGTTCAAATAAGAAATCCAAAAAATCAATTACAGAATCGGTGATGCGTTCTTGGGTATCTTCATTAATCTGTTCAAATTTAACTTTATATGAAGAATCTGGTTGTTTATCCATTTCATCTCCAATTAAAGTAAATTTAATAGATTTAATATCATTGGGCGTTTGCGGAGTTGCATCAAGGATTCCCCCTTTACAGGTAGCTTTTTTGGGTTCATCCTCAAAAATTACATCCAATCGATTCCCTTGCTGCCCATATACTCCATCGAAAATCAGTTTTGCAAATTCACCAATGGTATTGTTGTTTGCTGACAGTATTCGTAAGGTCTTCGAACCATTCCCGCTAAAAGCCAAAGTTAATGGTCTTTTTAGCCCTCCGATCTTCATTGATTTAGCTATAAAATAAAGTATTGCACCATAGAACAGAATAAAAACAAATTTCATCCTTTTATTCTGAGAAAGCTTAAACTGTAAATTCAATTCTGGATTTTCTTTAACTTTTTTATTCGTAATAAGCGAAAACAAAAAAGCAATAATATCCGTAGAATTTTTATGTTTTTCAATCTGTACTAATGTATTTTCCAATTCATTCAGTTCGCAGTTGTTTAGAATTTCTGAAAATTTTTCAAGGTAAAGTTTCACAAAGCCATTGCTGTCAGAATCCCAATTAAAGCCATCTCCAAAAACCGCATTGGAGGCGAAAAGGAAGGAGATTAACATTTTAGGTTCATTGTTTTCAACTACATAAACATCAGTAGTTCCTCCCCCTACATCAATAGTAACAACCTCACTTTTTGCACCCTTTTTCCTGTAGTAATAGCGATAAGGTGCTGTAGATTCTGAAATCATTATCAGATTTGCATCTATATTACTTCCAAAATAATCTTTGTAAAGCTTTGTCCAGATTTCGTTGAAATCATCACATCTGCCAGTATCCATACTCGCAGGATAGAACCATACAATTTTGGTTGATTCAAGGTTGCCATCATTCAGTACTACTTTATTTCGAAGTAATAAGAAGATATTTTCTAAATACATTCTAACAAGTGGATAATCATCCTCTCCACGCCACTTAAGTTCTGTTTGTGCTTCGTTATAGGCTTCAGGAAACAACTCTTTTTCATACAAAAATGGAATATTCCCGTTGGCAATTGCATAATTTTTTTGAGTTCGGTCGTTATTGTTCCATTCTGAAAAAACTGTTCGCATCGGAAACTGAAAATCATCGTTGTCTGCTATTGTATCAGGAATAAAGTTATGTTCAAATGCCCCGTTTATGTCCCTATCTACATATAATGTATGCATGCGGTGCATTTGTTTTTCTCCCAAAGTAATGTCAAACGAATTAACAACAGAGTTTTGAGCCTTCTCGCTTGTAACATAACTATATTCAATATGTGTATTTGTTGTTCCAAAGTCGATAGCGAATGTATAATTACGATTCCCACCTTTCGTTATAAATTTTGGGATAATAACACCATTAAAATCGCCAACCGAAACATTTATACGATCGAAATTTTCGGTAATCACATACGATTCTTTGCTACATTCATTCATTTCGTAGTTTTTTGCCTCCCTTACGATATGTGCTTCTTCCTTTATTGGATTGTTACCCTGAAAACAAGTTAATCGAGCATCCTTGTGTCCCTTGTCAAACAAAGCGATACGATAATGTTTTTTTACTTTCTCAGGAAATGTGACTAAAGGCAAAATAGCTAATCCGAATTTTTTCTCAAATAATGCCCCATCATTGTGTTCAATATCCGGGCGATTAGCTTCAAAATAGGTGCGGCTATATTCAATAAATTTTATGTTGTTGTTGCCAACAATAGGTATTCGTAGAACAACTTTAATACCACCTGCAATTTCAACGAATTCAAACATCTTTTTGGTGCCCTCAACAGTACCTTGTACATCCTTTACAGTAAAAAACCGAAAGAAAGTATTGGTCAGTGGAAGCAAATAACTATCTTCTGTTCCTTTATAATTTCCACTGAAGAAGCTTTCGCTGTTTAGTTTGTAAGGCATCCTTACGATAGTATCCGTCAGAAAGTCGCTGATAGTTAGGTAAGGATATTGGTCACTAACGGACGGAAGTCTTCGGTTTACCCAAGGCGTATTATCAAAAAAAGGTGCGCTATTCTCTCTTCCCCATTCATCAGTTGTATAAAGTAGTTTTTCATAAGTACTTCCGGCAACTACCGGCAATACCAAAGGTTTTTTACCTTCTGGATAAACATTTGATTTGATTTCAAAGTTGCTACGCCAATTAATGATATTTGGTTTTTTGTGAAACGGCCTTCCTAAAATATCCAAAGTATCTTCACCATTTGCTCCAATGGCAATAGGTTCATATTGCTGAATACTATTAGCATCTAATTTATCAATCTCATTTTTTTGTTTTTGAGAAAGATATTTGTAGTTACATACTTTTCCAGTACCGCTAACTAAAAAGCTATCGACTTCAGGAAAATCTTTTGTAAAATTGGTTTCTCCATAAGCTTTGCGGAAGGCATAAAGATATTTCTGAAACTCAAAATCACGTTTATACAATGGCTGATATGAATTATCAAATGGTCTGTCTAAATTAAAACAAATGTGTTCAGAAACATAGCTTAAGTCATTAGCCGAGCTGAAGAATAGTGTTGCCGGTGAAGTTGCCCCAACAATATTCATACTTGCCGGTCGACCATGGCCAATATAATTTAGCATATAAATTCGTTCCAATTTGCCAAAATTATATGGATCATTTCCTTTCGCATCTGATTCAAGATAACGTTTCAAAGTTTTTCCAAAAACGTTGGTTGCATCCAAGTCCTTTTTCCTATCCCAAACAATTATTTCAAAACTATCTTTAAACTTATCGAAATTAAAGAAAATCTCCGCAACGTCTAAAGCATCGGAAACCATTTTGTGGTAAATTGTTTTACCATCATACGGCGCATAATCTTTATCGCCTTGTTTTTTGTTTGCCATATCCACCACTTCTTTGAAAGCGGTTTTTACTAAATCAATTCGAGCAAAAGGAGAAGGGATAGAGGTAATTTCCTTTTTCGCATCAGCCCCGTCAGGGTCGGTTATTTCGCTGATTGCTTGTGAACCATACACTTTTGATGCTTGCCAATCGACAATGTTGTTGTCGCCCTGAATATTATATAATCTAAATACCTTTGACATAATTATTCGATATTAAATTTTTCTTTAACTAATTGTTGAGTTGCCAAATAAAACAATTCTGCAAACTGTTGTTCTTTGTTACCGGTTTTACTTTCGCCAGATTGACCATTCAAACGATTGTTGAATAAATTGTAATTGCTGTCAAATGTACCCCATACTCTTTTCGGAGAGATTCCTTTAACTAAATCAAAAACTTTGTCTGAGTTTCTATGGATAATATAGGGTGTAAAAGCACGTTGTTGAGTAGTCATTTCACTTAACCAAATTAAATAGTCCAGTTGTACTTTTTCTAATGTGCTAATGAAATCACCATCGAAAAATGTTTTATCCATTGCGCGGTCTTTCGCCCAGGGTTGTTGCAAAAAGCCCAATTCACTATTTTCTGCAAGATATTTTGAAAACAAGTTAAATTGTGTCATTGCTTTACGCAGTTTACCTTTGGTCACTTTACCCAGATTCTCAAAAATAACTTCGTTAGTATCTGTTTCAATGCCAAATTCTTTGTGAACCGCAGTTGAGGGCTTTTCGGAATTGGCAAAATCAATCAAAGCCATTGCGGACATCAATTCAATAAAATGAGCATTGTTTTTCTGATTGGTTCCACCCTCACAGTTTTCATAAGTAGTTCGGGTATCGTCTGCAATATAATACAAACTATCTATTTCATTGTTTTTACTAATGTTGCGTTCATAGTAAGCAAGGGCGGATTTGGCTTTCGATACAAAAGTTGCCGAATCTACCTGACTGTTTTCGTCTTGTTTTACTTGAAAATAGGGTAAAACAGTAATAGCACCTATGTGTGCATTGTGAACTAAATTTTTGTTGGCAATATCATCGTTTGTCCGCAAAGTTTTTAATAAAAGTGGAAAACCGCTCGCACCCGTACCACCAAAAATGGAACTGATAATGAATATTTTATCATTTTCGGTAAATTCGTTTGCAAAATTTTGAAATTCTTCTGAATTATCGAATTGGTTCAACACAACACTTCCGACATTGGGATTCCCTTTAAAACCAACAGTCATATCAGAACCCAGGTTTTTCTGTGAAAACAGCATGTTCACCAAGGCCTGATTCTCTTTACTCATTCCGCTAACATCCATATAACCATCGAACAATACATCTTGCGTATTGCTAAGTGGTAAGCGGAAGTTCGTCATTGTTTCCTGAATGTCGGTCTTAAAAAAACAATTGGCTTTTTTGCTGTCAAAATTTAGTTTGCTTCGGATTTCAGCGTATTGTTTCATTAAGGTTGCTGTGCGCTCAACATCACCGGCTGCAGAATCTGGATCAATAATTATTGGCACAATTGCTTTGGCTTTACATTCCACGCCTGATGCCAATAACATTGTAAGTGACCTTAAAACTCTTGAACCGGTTCCCCCGATTCCAAATACATATATTTTACTCATAGTTTTATTAATTAGGAATTAAAAAATTGCAAATTATATTCAAAAAGGGGTTCTTCGGCAATTCTTACTGCCCCATTTAATAATCATAGACCAAACAAATGAAACAACCAATGTCCACAAGGCATTTATAAGAGAGAAGCTAAAGAATTCTGTTGCGTAAGGCAATTCTTTATTTTGTTGCTCATACAAATAAGATAGTTCGTTGTAGCTTGTGCTATAGGCAATTATAAAGCTTATTACACACAAAAAAACAACCAATAGTAGCCAATGCCACCATTTATTAAAGCGAACAGAATTAACTGCATAATAGTAAAGAGCTAAGACTACAACAGGAATCAGCACCATACAAAGTCCTATTGTTATGTACAGATTTTGGTCGTATAAATCATCGGAGAAACCATCAAAGTAGGCCAGCAATTCATATAAATTAGCAAACAGAAGATTTAAATCCATAATAGTTAAATTTTAGGTTAATGTATATTTCAATTATTAATTTTTACTTCAAATTCAAAGAAGTTATTATCCTCCGGATATATAATTTGGTATGCTTCAGTAATTCCTTCAATCATATATTTAATACCAAAAGTTTTATCCAAATTGTTTTTAATATTTTTATCATCAATTATGTTTGTTTGTTCTATCCATTGTGGCATCTGCTTTTTTAGCGATACTTTTACATCTGATATTGCTGAACCAGTTGCTTCTAATATGATAAGATGTGTCGGATTTGATTCACTTATTTTTACCCAATCGCTAGCATTTATATTATTTTTATCAATCGACTTTATATCTTTTATGTGAAAATTGTTATCGCCAAGTGTGTAATTATCTTGACCAAGTAAATAATCTTCTTCGACAGGTACATTGTTTAAATCAACGGCAACAGCAAAAGTGAATTTACTGCTGCTAATGTCATCGCGATTTCTTGATTTCATATCAATGTCTTCGATACCATGAACATGCTCTTTTGTACTTGCCTTGCGACTTGCCTTAAATCTTCCAACATTTTCGGTTCTTAATAAAACCGAATAATATAATTCGTCTGCCGTTCCAGTAGAAATAATATATTTTTTGTCGAACCCTTCAATTTTATCTTTTTCTAATGGAATTTTCCTGTTGAAATCGGACATTACATCATTGTTGCCAATTACACATATATAATAGGGTCGTAAATCACCAGATAGATTAGTTGTTACATTATCCTTGTCAAAGTATGTTCCGGTAAACATTGATTTCATTTTTACAATAGTTGTAGCAAGTTTCAATGAATCTTGTCTCCAACGGGTTAGAAACGCATCTTTAGTCAAACTTTTTTCATCAGACAATAATCCTTCTGCATTTCTTCCTTGAATAGAATAAATACAATCAGAAAAAAGGATTGAAATTGTTTCTTTGTCCGTTTTATCCAAAATCATTTTGAAAACATTATTTAAATTACTTGAACCACGGTCTTCGCCTTGCACTCTCCATAATTGGTTAATGTTTGTTGCAAAAGTTGCCAAATCTATTTGGGTGTCAGTTTGCCTAATTCTATTGTTGATAAAATGGACTTTAATTTTTTCCTCATTTCCATAATAATGTTTTAGCAACACCAGCAAATCACGGATGGCCCCTTTAAATTCAGTATTTCCATTCACATATCCATCCATGCTTCCGGAATTTTCGATATATACATTAACATTTGGTCTGACTATTGGAATAGCAACTTCTGTTGAAATAGAATCTTTTGAAGATAAACTAATGTGTCTTTGGGATTTATTATTGCAACTCAATAAAGATATTGTCAAAATAATAAGTATTCCTGTAGAAAATATATTACTTCTTTTCATAATTATGGTTAGTTACAGTTATTTAGCATTTATACATGATCAATTTTAAATTACTTTAGTTTGATAGTTTTGATTTATTCTCTTCGACACCAATATGGTCAAGATTATCTTGATCTAAAACTTCTTCAAGGGCACCTTTAATTTGATTTACTCCATCTTTAATTTGCTCACCAAGAATTTTCATTTCATATTTTGATTTAGCCAAGTGGTATTTTGTTTTAAGTTTGCCAATCAGTTTTTGGTCGTCTTCAGTAAAATCCTCTTTAAAATGGTTGTACGATTTAGTTGTGAAATCTCGAAACACGACATCTTTGAAATTCCAATCTTCTTTTGAGTAATTTTGAAAGTTGATTTCAACTTCAGATATAAATTCAGTGAATTCCATTAAATAGTTATCTTTTGAGGAAAAAGAACAACTGTATATTAAAAGGAAAATTAAAAACGACTTTACTTTTAGATTTGTATATTCTGATTTTAAAAGAATAGTCATTTTGATATTGTTTAGTTAAGCAAATGTTATTTTTTAAAACGGGGCAACATCTTCAAATTCATCGAAAAGAAATTCCTGATACAGAGGCAGCCTTCATTTTATTGAATGCCATAAATTTATATTATTTTATTAAAAATTAATTTGGTTTACAACTTAGAATGATTCTAAATTTACACTGGTTATTAAATGATATATTTTCCGAGTCTTTAAAATCATATTTATTGGGTTGGAAAACATCTTTAAAATACATTTCCTTATTCCCTTTTAGGTTTACAAAAGACCTATCACTCCTGACTTTTCTGTTTCATTTACTATATGATGAATAGTTTAAACTGCTGAATGGTTTTTTAGTCAATTTGAAAACGATTATCATGTATTGAGACATCAAGAATCCAGTATCTAAGTATCCGGTTTTCTCCCTACCTTTACCCAAACAAAAACTGCCCGCGGTAACGGGCAGATTTTGAAAATCCAATTCGTAATCCAAGTCTGCGCTGGTACGCAGCGGAAAGCGAATTAATCGGTTGGGTTGGCAGTTTCCGTTTCGGTGGTTCCTGCCGACCCTTTTCTTCCATAACCCTTATACCTTGTTTTGAGCATGGCATAAGCGGTGCTGGCTCCCGGCACCCGGTGCTGCGCAGCGATTTTGATACCCATGTAACAGGCACGCGCCATGTTATCCACATTGCTGCCACTCATCAGGGCCAGGTCGTTTACATAACGTGTGAGCGATTCGAGCGATCCACCCAACCTAACCATCTGGTCGTGAAACAAAAGTGAATTCTCCATGGCTTCGATATTCACAATCGGGCTGGCCAACACCGGAACGTCCTTGCTCCAGTTAATGGCATCGCGTGCGAAATTCTGCGCCTTGATATCCAGTTTTCTAATACTCATCCTGTCGTTCCCGGACAGGGCGTCGGTTTGCGGCACAAGGCCCCGCATAACGGCCAGCAATTCATCACACTGCGAAACCTGTTCGGCATTCAGCGGATCAAAATAAATAGTAATCATAATAATTAATGATTAATTGTTACCGGCGATGGGGGCCGGCACCCCGGAAAGAATTATGTTGTTTTTCTTTACCCTTGAGGTGGATATTGCTGCTGGCATTTCAGCTGCTGCAGACAGAACGGGCAATGCGTTGCCGTTAATAACCGGCACTCCCAGCTTTTTTGCCGTTTGCACTATAACTTCGGAGCAGGCAACAATGGTTTGTTTTCTGCGCCGCGCTTCCAAAAGAGCCATCATTTCGGTATGCTGTAAACCCGTGGCCGGTGCAATACAAGTAGCATCGGTCCATGTTTCATGGCAGAAATCAATCATTACGATTGATCCTGACTTCTGCCATGCATATAGTTTCACGCGCATACTTTCGGGCAGTTTATGCGCCAGAACAACAGGCAGATGCATCACCGGGGAATTTTCCTGAGGAGTGGTGTCAGGAAGATTTTTGAACAGTTTGAAAATAAAAAGTAAATCGGCGATCATCAGCGTCTTTGGCTGGTGTGGAAGCCTGATTGCAATTTTTTTGCCGTTTTTCGCTTCCGGATTCATCGCTGTGAATGTGATGTTAACATTTTTCGTTTTCATTTTAATCTGTATTAAATTAAGTTTTCCGCCAGTTCTTCAATCGGAATACCGGATAGTTCTGATGCTTTGCCGAGTGTAACAAATTCTTCTGTCAGCGCCCGTGTTATGAGCGAACTAAAGCGGTTTGCCTGCTCTTCTCCCCTGTACACACTCAGCCCTTTTTCTTCGCGGTTATTCTTTATTTTAAACTGAAACTGTTTGTAGATGTAAGGTTTTATGATTCCCAGTTCGCTTGCCCTGTACATAAATGCCTGGTGCGAGATGCCAAATACGCGGTTAACTTCCATGCGCTCGCTATGTGTAATGTTGCTGCGGTTTTCGCCAAACATGCGGTACATGCTTACTTTGGGCACCAGCACTGCCCCGGCAAAGTAGTGACAAAGTTTTTCAATCTCCTTGTCAGTCAGGGCTTCATCAAAATCAAAAAGCAGGTGAGCCAGTTCGTGAAGGGCTGTAAAGCGTTTGCGCTCGGTGGTGCTTGTGTTTTTATTGATGACAATTACCGGGTATTTTTCGGCAGCCATCCCCGACCAACCGTCAAAATCATTGCCGAATGGCAGTTCGATTAACTTTACTTCGCGGCTTTCGAGCATCTGGTAAACCGATGGAATGCCGTAGTTGCCGGTTTGCCATTGTTCTGTGAGTTTTGCCGCATAAACCTCCATATCTGTTTTTGAGCGAATAACAACTCCTTTAAAAGGATTTTCGAAGGTACTTTGAATGTTTAACAGCTCCTCTGTTTTCAGGTAGTTTTCAATGCGTATCAATATCTGTTCGCCAATACTGTATTCATCCGTTTTTGACATGCTTGTTTTTTTGCGGAATTCAACGTTGCTCAGTTTTACTTCGTAAGGACGAAGCAGGTAGCCGATCTCTACCCCAAGCGCTTTTGCAAGTAACAACATAACGTTGGGGTCGGCCATCATTTCTCCTTTCTCATATTTCGAAACTGCATTTTTGGTGATATTCACCTTTTGTGCCAGCTCCTCCATCGTAAGCTTTGCCAGCAGCCTGGCGCTCTTTAATCTTTTACTGAAGATTTGTTTCATAATTTTTGCTTTTCAAGTGTTTTAATTTTCGATTTGGTTCTAATTGATTTTTATGTTTAAAAATTTGATTCATCATTTTATTCCAGTTTACAAATTTGTACAAATATATAATATGTAAACCGATATTTTTTACTTTTTGGTTGACAGTTTTCAACTATTTATCAACATGTAAACCTTTAAATTATAAAAAAGGTACTTCATGCCTTCATTTTACTTAGCTAAATGCTAAAGTAAAGTACCTTGAACCTGAGTTGAATTCAGCCGGAGGCTAAGTCCTACTTAGCCCGAAGCTAAGTAAGGGTCGGTTAACAGCTAAACTAAAGTAGCGACCAACCTACTTTCACTTAGACCCGGGCTAAGTGAAAGTACCTGGAGTGGTAGTTGTACTTTGCCCTGAACTGACCCTTACTCAGACCGGAGCATGGATCACTTAAAGCGTGACTGAATTAAGGTTAGCCATTGGCTAAGTGAAAGTAGCCGAAAGCTAAATGAAAGTGCGATAAGGTGTACTTTCGGGCAGTTCTGCATTAAGTTTGTATTTCCTTAACTAAACAATAATAAGTAGAAGGTATCAACAGATAATAATTCGATTTAATCGATTTCCGAAGAATTTTATGTTTTCAGTAGTACTTTTTTGATTTATTTAACTTTTTGCAGATGCAAATATATTTTTATATTTGCACGCTCGAAAGAGGGATTAGCTCAATTGGCTGGAGTGTCCCGATGATAATCGGGAAGGTCATGGGTTCGATTTCAGAGATTTAACAAGAGTTTGTAATAAATATTGGGGGATTAGCTCAGTTGGCTAGAGCGTTTGACTGGCAGTCAAAAGGTCATCGGTTCGATTCCGATATTCTCCACCTGATTATCAAAGAGTTGCGATTCGATTCACAACTCTTTTTTCTTTTCATACATACCAGATACATACAAATTTGGCGTTTATAGGAAAATAAAAGTCAATCAAAAGAATTGCTATCCACAGATATTTTTTTCAAAAATTGTTAATGCAAATCAAAAAGGAGCTACCAATATTATCCCATTAATAACCAAATACTACGTTGTAGCTTATACCTAAATTTATTTTGACTTATGCTGCTACCAAATTACATGAGTAAAGTAGAAGAAAAAAAGGAATTCTATTATTCATAAGGTTTTGGAGGATTATTGCGTATCTGCGGGAGCACCCCATTTCATTCTAATCCAAGAAACAAGTACGAAAAAATCATTCCCTCAAATACTTTTTTTTCAATGGCTGGCATTTATCATTTCCTTATGCATTTTACTTTTTCTACACCCTACAAAAGCAGATTCACAACAGAACAGCCCAGGACTTACAAAGAGAAGCACATACCTAAGTCATACATTACCCAAGCATAGCCATACACTACCATACATATAACTCTCAACTTCTTATTAGTTAAGTTTGCTTTCAGATATCTAAAAAGAGTTATAAAAAGAAAACGAAAGCGGCTTTCATTCAATGCATAATATTAAAATAGAAAAAATGAACGAATTAAATATTGAAGAACGACTCGACCGAATAGAACGACTTATTATTTCAAACAAAAAGGTATTAACATTTGACGAGACTTGTGAGTATACAGGTATTTCCCGAAGTTATTTATACAAATTAACTTCGTCGGGTGTAATTCCATTTTCAAAACCTAATGGTAAGGTTATCTTTTTCGATATTGAAAAGTTAAATAAATGGTTGCTCAATAATGCTCGCAAATCGGTATATGAAATTGAAGAAGAAGCCCTAAGCTATAATATGAAAATGAAAAAAGCGTAAAGCTGTAAGCCGCAACTTTACACATTTTAACTTATTTTTGCTTATAACAATCAAAAGTACCCCACCTTTCAATCGAAAAGTATACCACTAAGTCATTAACAGAACGAGGATAAAAACTCGTTTATAAAGCATGATAAGTATGTATACAAAACAAGAAATCATTATTCGGAGCCATCGAGAAGGCAAAAGCCATCGACAAATCTCACGAGAATTACAGATAAACCGCAAGACGATAAAAAAGTATGTTGAGGAATACGAGAATCTTCAAAAGGAAGCATCGAGGCCAGAAACAGCACTTTCGACGTTTCTGTCGAGTCCTCCGGTTTATCGTACTGGCATAAGAAGCAAAGTTCGTTTGACTCAGGAAGTCCAGTCTTTTATAGATGCCCAGCTTGAAGCAAACGGTAAGAAAGTCGAACAGGGGATGCGCAAGCAAATACTGAAGAGCATAGATATATTGCAATTACTTCATGAACAAGGTTTCGGTATTGGCTACACCACCGTGTGTAATTATATCAGGGAAAAGTTAGGAAAATCAGCCAGTCCGCAGGAGGCTTTTATCCGGCAGCAGTATGAACCGGGTTCGGTCTGTGAGTTTGACTGGGGCGAGATAAAACTAAATATATCCGGTCATTTGTGGCGTTTTCAACTTGCTGTATTTACCTCGGCTTACAGCAATTATCGCTATGCAATGATTTATAAACGTCAGGATACCCTGGCTTTTATGGAATCACATGTTTCATTTTTTGAACACACAGGCGGGGTTTACCACCAGATGGTTTATGACAACATGCGTGTTGCTGTGGCCAAATTTGTAGGCAAACACGAGAAAGAGCCCACCAGAGCATTGCTCCAGCTCAAGGGGCACTACCAGTTTGGCCATCGGTTTTGCAATGCTTACAGCGGAAACGAAAAAGGACATGTTGAACGCAGCGTGGAATACATCCGCAGAAAAGCGTTTGGTTTTAAAAGCGACTTTGCCAGTTTTGAACAGGCCCAGCAATATCTCGAAACAATTATCAGCAAATTAAATCAAACCAAACAGCAATTAACCGGTCGCACTGCAATTGACATGTTTGCTGATGAGAAAGACCTTTTATGGCAGCACACCGGACCATTGGCATGCTCCGATTCAGAGCAACTAAGGGTTGATAAATACGCCACCATCAGTTACTGCACCAACCGTTATTCGGTATCTGAGAAGCTGGTTGGGTGTTTTGTTGATGTTAAAATATTTAGCAATACCGTTGAAGTTTACTTCGAAAACAAACAAGTAGCATCGCACCAGCGCGATTACGGCAAGCACCAGTGGGTCATCGACATTGAACATTATTTGGATACCCTCAGGCAAAAGCCCGGTGCATTGAACGGGAGTGTCGCCCTTACATGCCGACCATACCTGAAACAATTATACCAACAATTTTACCTGGATGCTCCCCGCGACTTTATTGACCTGCTCCATTATTGCCGTGAGCATAAAATCAGTGAGGAAAATCTGGAAGCCACCGTGTTGCGGTTGGTTGGTCTTTGTCCCCAAAGTATAACTACCGAGAAGCTAACAGCCCTTCTGGGCAATAAGCCAAAGGAGGATGCAAGACCGGTGGCCGTAAATAACCAAACGGCTTATCTGGCACAGGAACAACTCAAACAGGTCACTGCATTATTAATGAATTAAAACAACCGAAAAAAATGAAATTGCAAAGCGAAATAAAATCAGAAATCATCCAGTACAGTAAAGAACTCAGGTTACCTGTTTTCCGCAACGAGTTTGAACAGGTTGCACAGGAGTCGGCCAAAGATGGAGCCGACTATGAAACATTCCTTTTACGGTTAATGGAACGGGAATATGATACCCGCCTGGAAAACCGGAAGAAAGCACAGATCAGGCAGGCTGGTTTTCCGGCCAAACTATACCTGCACGATTTAAAGCGTGATTTGCTCCCGGTCGATGCGGCAGAAAAACTCACCTTGCTCGAACGGCTTGACTTTGTGCCCTCCGGACGGAATATCATACTGGCAGGAAATCCGGGAACAGGCAAGACCCATATTGCTATCGGACTGGGCCTGAAAGCCTGCCTGCAAGGGTACAAGGTCTATTTTACCACCGTACACGGGCTGCTTACCCAATTACGCGAATCTCACGCACAGCGAACCCTTCGGCAGATGGAACTTCGGTTTGAAAAATATGACCTGGTGATCTGTGATGAGTTTGGCTATATCTCTTTTGACAAACAAGGAGCCGAATTGCTCTTTAACCACCTCTCGCTCCGGGCAGGCCGCAAGGCAACCATTATCACAACGAACCTGGGATTCGACCGATGGGAGGAGATCTTTGGTGATGCGGTACTCACCGCCGCTTTGGTAGACAGGTTGACCCACAAGGCTCATCTGGTAAACATGAATGGTGAATCGTACCGGTTAAGGGAAACAAAAGAAATGATGAAAAAATGAAAAACCAGTACCAGAAAATCCGTTCGCCAGTACTCTTCTGGTCGGGGTACCCCGACCAGAAGAGTACTGCCCTTTTTATTTAATTAAAATGGTATACTTTTGGACTGAACTACTGGTATACTTTTCGGTTGAAATAAGCATATTTTCTTTAATACGAAAATCTATATCCAAACATAAGGTTTTCTTTTAAAATCATTTAACCCGACGATTGTAAGCCAACGCACTATAAAGCGAAATTCCTGAACCTACTATTGCAGCCATTTGTACAATATTTCCCCGTTCGACCAAAAAAAGGGAGCTTCTTTTGTACTCACTTATCCAAATATTTCTCCTCAAATTCTTTGGTTAAATCCATTATTTGTTTGTTGATTGCAACCAATTCGAAAGTTGCTTTTTCAAGTTTGTTTAAAAATGCAAGTGCCTTTTTTTCGGTAAATGTGCTTTTTATGGCTTTGGTAACCTGGTTATAATTCACCCCTATTGCCCTGAATTGTGAGTAAAAAGAAGTTAAACGCATGTAATAATCAAATGTCCCTTTATCAATTTTTACCACTTTAATTGGTTTTTCAAACAAGGTTGCTGTAATAAAATGTGCCTTTACATCCATTCCTGACGCTTCAAAAAGCGAAAGAAACCGGGCATTGTCAACATCGTTTAAGCTGATGGCATAGCGATGTATGCACGGGTCTTTTTTAGGTTTCCGGCCTCCTTTGTGTTTTCTTCTGTTTTCTGTTGTCATTTTATTCAATTTTTAGTGCATTAAACTTTATCCATATTCTTATCAAAAATCCCCGACTTCGGAGGGTGATTTTCCCCAGCGGGGCAAGTGGTTTTGAGACACGCAAAACGTTTTGAGTTACTCAAAACACAACTTGCCGTGTGCCAATGCACACCGTTGTTAGCGTTGAAAAGTGTAATGCTTGTGTTGCCATTTTTCAGTGTTCATATTTCTGATTAAAATTCTTCGGAGTCAAAGTTATAAGGACGTTTTTGAATAGTAATTATATTGATATCAGCCAAAAGAAGACAGTTAAAGCCAAGTAATTCCAGGTAGTTGAATAATAGGTTTGAACAGAGTTTAACTCAGTTCATTTGCAGAACATATTGCTTGATTATTTGAGTTAATGAATAAATCAATATTCATTTAAAGGAATGAACAAGTGAACAAATGATAAAGCATTGAATAGCTCAAAAGCTCAATTGTCTGAACGATAAAACAATATAATGTTTGAGCAATCGAACAATAAAATGTTTAAACGTTTAAACGTTTAAACAATTGAACAGGCAGTTAATCATGCAAACGCGCAGGTGTTTGTGTGAGCAATTGATTGAACATTCAGGCAAATAATCGAACAACTTTTATCCTTGTGCACCACCACATGCACCTGATTTTGAAGAAAAAACTCAAAATCGGTAGAGTATTCAGCCTCTTTAATTTTTACAAACTGTTGTTTCAAAATCGGGAAATTCCCCTTCAAACCTATGCGGATTCCGGAGGCGAGTGAGTTTTGTTTTTCGTTACTCAGATGTTTAAAATCAGTATTTACAGAATTCTTTTTCATATCAATAATTTTAAGATTATGCGTCTTCCCATCGGGTCGGTCGTTGTTGTTTTGGTGGCGTAAAAAGGTCGTGTTTGTGGTGTGCAAGTTTTTTGTGGGAAATACTACCCAACGGATGGAGGGTGGAGATTTCTTACAAAACCGGAGGCTTGAACTTGCAGACTTCAAAAACACGGAATTACCTTTGCCGCCGGAATAACCGCCACCGACCGGGAAATCTAATTCTTAAATCCTACTATTGGAAAAAGAAGAATGCTTTAAATAGAAAAAACAAAAAACAATTCAATATGCTTTTATTCCAAAGGCCAATCAGCATTAACGGAATACTGAATTGGGGCGGGTAAAGACAAGTGTAATGGCCGAACGCAACGGAATAAGGTCTGTCCGAAGGCAGGGTGAATAAAGTGAAGAGAAGCTGTTATTCTTGTGTTCGGTGCCGGAGGTTACTGAATGGAAGGAATGCCCCGAATGTGTTCGGAGAAATGACTGGAATGAAGTTACATGAGGCACTTGGCACATTAAATCAAAAATATTTTCAAGCATAGGCAAAAGCAAGTGTGACGACTGAACGAAACGGTCGAGGTCTGCTTGCAAAGCAGGGCGAGTTTAGTTTAGAGAGAAGGCGTTACTCTTGTGTGCGGTGCTGAAAGCCGCTGAATGCAAGGAGTGAGGTACGAAAGATTGGAATGAAGGGACTGGAAGTACAGGAATTTTAATCGGAATATCTTTTTTGCCGTGGAAAAAGGCAAATGTATCCTTGTAATGAAAGGGATTCTTTTGCCGTGGGTGCAAAAGGCTTTTAGACCGAGCAGTTGAATTAGCAACGGTGCGTTTGAAACAATGATAGGAGAAATGACGTTGCGCTCTTATGAGTCTATCTCACTCCTGCTAAGGATTCCTCATAATCCAAGGAGATTATATCTGTTCCTTCGGAAAAATCAAAGGTTACAGAAGATGAAATTCTGATTGCCAAATGCAGATTTCATTACGATTAGATTTCTACGTATTTCATTTTATTTTACCCCGAAATGCATTCATGGCAATGTAAGTATCTGATTCTGCCACTTTATTGGCCAGTTCCGGAAGATATTCATTTAGTACCGGATTAAACCATTCCACCGCGTAACGGGTTTTCTGAGCTTCTGATTTGGCGATACGGGTAACAAACGAACCGGTTTGTTTATACCCACGCCCTACCCCTTTGTGAATAAAAACACCGTGGCGTTCAAAGTTAAAGGATACCGAATCATACCTCCCGTAATCCTGTTTTATATGGGTATAAATACTATCCACCAGTTTTTCTATTTCTCATAATTAGGTTTACAAATCATCTTATTCAGGTAATCAGAAAGTTCACTCTCATATCCTTGATTCTGTAACACATAATGCTGTTGAGTAACTGTGTCATTTACAATCCATTTACATCCCTTTTCAACATTAAAATCAAGATAACCATTTTCAAAAATTGAAAAATATTTTGTAGGTTTTTCAACAGCAAAATAAACAGCCATTAAGTCCCAACTTGGTCTTTGATCGCCCAGAGTCTTTTTCTCAACATTCCATAACCAATCTCTGTAGGCAGTTCTGACAATGTTGCCATTCGGTGTATTCATAAGAGATTTCCCTGTCATAATATTTGAACCTGCATCAACAAAGTAAGCTGGTTTCGGAAAACTATCTACCAGATATTTGGTATACTTTGCGGTACCATTGAAGAAAAAATTCCAATCTTTTACATAATATCCGTTACTATTTTTTGCATTTAGGGCACCTAAAGCAATCCATTTTTCAATTTTTTTATCTACCAGTTCAAAACCAGATAATTCTGAAATCGAATCTGGCTTTGAAACTAACAAATCATACAATCCTTTTGTATGTCCAATTGTTATGTAAATTACATTTTCATTGTTTTCGTTAGATAAGATGCTTCTAAGTAACTCTGTTTGTTCAGTTGCATCAGAATTATTAATGTACCTGTTTCTAAATGCTGCAGTATCCTTTGAAAGTTTCTCAGTTTGCATTTTATCAATAGAATCCCCAACAGATTTGTCATTATTTGCTCCAATTGGAATATTATCATTGTCATAGTACCTGTTGATAGCATCTATAACTCCTGTTCCATAGGGAACTGCTCCGGAACTGTATATTACTCCAAGAATGTTAACTTTCCCCTGATTGGCATATTCGTTAAGTAAAGCCAATGCCCCCACATCATCGCAATCTGATCCCATATCTGTATCAAGAATTACCTTAATCGGGTACTGTTTTGAATTTTCGTTATTGCTACATGAAAACAATAACACAATCAATATGAAAAGTAAATAATAACGCATTTTTGTTTACCTAAATTTGTGCTAACGTAATAGTATTTTATCCAACTTACCGCCAAATTACAATAATGGTAATTGTTTACCTGGTACTTTATCCAGTTATAAAATTGTGTCCTTCAAAAGTAGCACATAATTCTGAAAAGACATTGCGCTGGTTTTTTCCGGCAGTAGATATAAATCCTTCAATCCTTGCATATATTTCGGCCCCCTTGAAAGTACGAAAGCAGTTTGATATTTTTTGTTTGATCTTTGCCGGCCTGATATCCTTCTCTGCAAGGTTATTTGTAAATGGCACTTCCGGGTTGAAAGCAAATGCCAGTACTCTCTTTTGCTGATTAGACGTTCAACAAGGTTCCTTCCACTGGTGCGTTTACTTCTGCCTTTTCGGCCCGACATTTTTATTGGCAGGGGTTCTGCTTTTTCGCCCAAAATGCAAATGTGGTCATATCTTGATTCGATAAGTTCTTTTCGTTTAACCCTTTCTTCAAAGGGCATATTGTAAACACTCAGCAAAAACAACTTAAAAACCTTTGCCCATTTGGACTGCTGGTTTTCAATCAGCGATTCGAGTTCCCTTAATATATGTGCACCGCAAATAGCGTGGTTCAACTGTTTCAGTTTAAAGTAGCTACCCCAGCAATCATGGACAAGCCAGCCGAAGTAATTTACCAGTATGGATTTATTGCTTTGGATTGCACCAGTGCCACGTTTTTCGTGAACAAAAAGGTAAGTGTATAAGACGGAGGTTGCTGTGTGCAGCCATTGAAGTTTCCTCGCTATACGTATCCCTGTTTCATCGGCGTGTGCCACCTTTTGTCCAACTATTTTCGATTTGATTATTTGTTCGCTTTCTTCAAGGTTTGCATAACATTTTTCCCCGGCCTGATTGATGGTCGATTCATTTATCGGGTAACCGAACAGATCGTTAAATAACCCATGTATCTTTTTATACGGAAGCCTGTAATGAACATTCAACAGTGCAGCAAGTGCCTTTGCATTGTTGCCATATTGGACCGGGGCATTGACTCCCTGCGGAGTGGTTCCTCTTTGCTCTTGACCGCAAACAGGACACAAGGCTTTAAATATCTGATATTCGGTAATTTCGAGCTTGGGCAGCGGAAGTTCAAAAATCTGGCGTTTTTCTGCCAGTACTAATTCTTTTTCTGTAAACCCATGCCCACAACTGCAGATACCGGGAGTACAAAACTCAATCTTATCGGGGGCCTCAACCTGTCGCAAAGTCTTACCTTCATGCCCTTTTTGTCCTCCATGGCTGCTGTTTTTACCTTTTGGAAAAGCCGGCTTTACTGTATTCTTTTTATAACCATCGCTCGAAGGTGGCTTGTTGCTGTTATGACTGTCGCTGTTCAAACGGGCTTTTAGTTCTGCATTTTCGATTTTCAGCAAAGCATTTCCATCACGTAAGAATTTATTCTCTTTCGCCAATTGATTAACTCGCTTGTTCAGTTCTTCAAGCTGGCAAAATAAAATTTGTATCGTTATATCCCTGTCGATAACTCTTCCAAAAGTAATTGTGCAGGATGCTAAAAACCAAAAAATTACATCCAAAGTTATCAAACCGAAAGCCGCAAATTGTTGATATAGCCTATGGTTTAAATTTCATATCACCAGGAAGAAAGTATTTGAAAAACAATTTCCGGTAAATTGAAAATATGAAAAACTCAGATAGATAAAAAATATGAAAAATAGGGACTTATTCACTGCCCTTTGTGAATAACACTAAAACAAATTGTTTATAACAAACAGCAGCCAAGGTGCTTTTTATTATCTTGGGCAGGTAAACAATTACATTATTTTTTAAAAATCTCAGAAATTGAGAAACAGAATTTAAATAAACCTTTTTAACCAAAACTATTATAATGTATTCAATACTCTCCCGGCGTTTTCAAAACCCGTTTCACCACTATTAAGAACTTTCACGCCAAATTCCTCTTCCGGTTTAGGATATGAAAATGAAAATACAGCCATTGAAAGTTGTGCCAGTACTACAATATCAATTTTTTCATTGATTTGTACCTTTCGAATGGCATTGGCAATTACTTCATTATGTTCCTCTATTTTACCTTCTCCCAGTAAATCGAAGGCCTCCTCAACCGTTACTCCTACAAAATCAACTTTTTTGCCCAATCTTTCTGCAGTTTCGGTTAACAAGTCCTGTGTGCTTTTTACCGTCGGCCCATGTGTTGCAACCACAAGTATGCGACCTTCCGAATTTACAGCCTCTTCCATCATGGCCTCATCAATTTGAATTACAGGAACATTGTATGGTTTCATGAATTCTGAGACCTGTTTAAAAGCCCGGTTCATGGTTGAACATGAAATCAGAATTGCATCAACATCGTATAAATCATATAAATCTTTGGCGTAATTGCAGAATAAATCGATATTGATTTGCGGTGGACAGGGTTCACCTTTTTCATGTGCATCCATAAAATTGAGTTGTACGGCTTCATTCCCGACGTTAATAATTTTTACGCCAGGCAATTGTTTTTTTCCAAACCAGGTACTCCATAAGCTTACCCAGTTGGAACCATTGACTACACCAAGCTTTCTCCCATTTAGTTCGGGTATATTTCCCGGTAATTCACGCAGGGTTGGCGTTCCTGTTACACGCATATAATCACCAAAAAGCTGTTTTGGATCTGTATTTTTAAAATTCATGTGTCGCTTAGTTTTAATATATTTTTCAAATTAATTACCGGGGATCATCCGGGGTGTATTTCCAGTCAATTTTATTTTTTTTCAAAACCGGCTGAATCAACATTCGGCTATTGATACTTTCCCGAAGATCCTGTTCTATTTCATCCGGATTGAAATTAGCAAAAATTAATTTCTTCAGGTTTGTTTTAATTTCATTAAACTCTTCATTTTCCGCCAGGTTATTCCACTCTTCAGGATCGATTTTAATATTAAAAAGTTGCTCTCCGTAGTTATGAAAATAATTGTATTTAAAATCATCCATACGAACCATAAAACAGGTAGTATAAACTCCCTCAAAATGTGATTCCGATATAACAAAGCACGAGTTATCCTCATTTTCAAGCAATGGAAGCAAACTCTTCCCATCTGATTTAAACTGTAAATCTTCCGGAACGGAACTGTAATCAAAAATGGTTGGCACAATATCAATCAAAGAAACCGTGGTTTCTACTTTTCTGCCTGCAGCCATTTTATCAGGAAATCGCAAAATCAGCGGCACCCTCGCCGACCATTCATAAAATCCGCGTTTTTGTACCATTCCTTTATGACCCAGCATCTCGCCATGATCAGAAGTAAATATTACCAGTGTATTTTCATCCAGTCTTTCTTTTCTGAGGTTCTCCATTAATTCGCCCAACTTATCGTCAACATAAGTTATAAGCGCATAATAAGTCCGGTATAATTTTTTTAAACTTTCTTTATCTATTACATCAATTTTGTCGGTTCCATGATGCCGGTTTAGCCACTGGTCCATGACCGATAATTTTTCTTTCCAGCCTTCCGGAAATGTTGGGATATCAGGTTCCACATCTTTGTACATATCCCAGTATTTTTGAGGCGGATAAAAGGGTTCGTGAGGGAAATTGCATGAAACCATCAAAAAAAAAGGTTTCTGTTTACTCTCCTCTGATTGAATAAATTCTATGGCCCGTTCCTGGGCCATTTCATCGAAGCGGTAATTACTATTGTCTGTGCTAACATGAATATCTGATCCCAAATAACTTTTAGCATGAGATTTAGATATTTTATTATCACTTGATTTTACCCCCGAAAAATCGGTCGGGTAATGACTGGGAATTAACCGTTGTGAAAAACCATGCAATTGATCAGGGCCCACAAAATGAACCTTGCCACTTAAAATTGTTTCGTAATTCATTCGCTGCAGACTATAACAAATTGTAGGAATGTCGCTGGCTAAAGGAGCAGCATTATCGTAGACTCGAATATTGGTGGAATACCTTCCGGTAAGCATGCTTGCCCTGCCAGGTGCACAAAGCGGATTGTTGGAATAAACTGAAAGAAATACCACTCCTTCGGAAGCCAGTTTGTCCAGATTCGGGGTATGAACTTTCTTATTTCCGCATGGCCCCGTGAGCATCGGCACCATTTGATCTGCACTAACAATTATTATGTTTGGTTTATCATCAAAAGAAAAAACCTTATAAAACAGTGGGAGAATAGATAATATCAGTAAGTATTTTTTCATCGTCTGATTTCTACATTTTTTTCGTCCTGCCGAAACAAGATCGGCATGACGTTCACATTATTTTGTTTGCATAATAGTTAATCAATACGTTTTACATGAATCAAAGCAGCTCTGGAATCCGAAGAAGAAATCTCGGTTCTTCCTTGGGCAGATTCGTAAAGTATAATTTCTGTTGTATTTACAAGATTGTAAGCGGTAATCTTAAATTTTCCTTCAGGAAGATTAACTCTTATTCCTTCATATCTTTTATTTGTTGCCAGCACATATTCATTACCTGGCCACTCCAAGCCGCAAAAGTTGTTATCAACATTATAAAATATACCACAGGTTCCACCCGGTTTATCTTTGTGCTGGTATGAAACGGATGTATAAAATACAGGTTTCATTTTCCAGAATGAAATATTCTGATCGATCACTTCCTGCATCCACTTCAGATTATCTGCCGACCGATGTTCTTCAGCCTTAAAATTTCCTCTGAAATAATGTCCCTGTTTACTAGCTGGCTTATGACCAGTAGAACCATATCCACCTCCAACGAAAGCACCCAGCATGGCTTCTATTACATCATTTTCAATCCATCCATCACCTTCACCTTCATAGGCCAGCTCATCATTTATTATTGGTTTTTTACCACCGATATAATAATTTAACTGGTTGTATTGAGCAGCTCTGACCAGATCCTTTAATTTATTTTGAATGATAATATGGTCATTCCAGTCTCCGTTTAATCGGTCGTTCCAATCACCACTGTTCCCATGAACACTTAACGGTGTTGGATATGCCAGAAATTTTTTCATTACATTTCCTATTTCCATTATATCTTCTTCCTTAAAACGTGGCTTCTTGATATCAAATTCATTGGAAAGACAAATCCAGACATTTGGATAACTGCCGTAACGGGCAGCAATATATTTCAGCCAGGGTTTGTAATCAACATTGTTTTTTGCAGCCCTCAACATACTCCGTCCAAATTCGGTATCGGGGCCGTTAATTATAAGGTCACAAACCAAATCTTTCGTAAAACCGGTTTGAACAGCTAAATCAACCCGCTCCAAGAACCATTTTGGATTTGGGCGGTGTGAGTAGTCTCCATTATCGGATGGATTTCCTTCCTCATCCAGAAAAGGTTTTTCTGTTGGATTGGGGTAAGTATCTCCTGTTAAACAAAATCTTATCTTTTTGAAATAGTTGGAATTTTCCAGCACGTCACTTTTAATATTTCCCCCTGTTGGTTCTCCCTTAAAATACTCTGATAGAAACGTATAAAGCGTGTTCCCTACCAAATATTGATGTTTTGCATTACTTCTCTTGTACCAACGACTACCGGGGCTTTTATCATCCACTTCCCAAAAACCCGGATAACCTGAATCTTCCGCTAAAAGTTCAAATCCTTCATTCTGTCCATTTAACTTTTCATCGTTCGAACTTATATGTGTCAACCTCCACTTTCCGGTTTTTACCGGACAAAAACGAACTTTGAAAACATTACCCGCTGCGCCACCTTCTCCGTCGCCATCGTAAAATCCATTCAGATTAATTACGGGACTGCCGGATTCATGTACCCAGGTTGTGTTCAGATTGACATCGCGCGTCGGTGAGTCCATAGCACTGTATTCCTTTCCCTTAAAACTGAGCTCAAACACATTAAAAATACTAACTTTCTGCTGGGCTGACAAACTCAATGAAAGGAAAATTACAAGGATTGATAAACCAATGTTTTTCATGTTGATTTAAATATTTTCAAATTTCTTTTTTATTACCTGCTTAGCTGCATTCCCAATGTCAGTCGGCTGCATTTTATGAATGGAAAATAATTCTTCAATTCCCCCGCTTTCGATAAATTTATCACGAACGCCAATTTTATATGCTGGGACAGCATGTTCTTCCGCCAAAACTTCCAAAACCGCATCGCCAAAACCGCCGTTGATAGATGCATTTTCAGCTGTAACGGCGCAGCCGGTTTTTAATACAGATTGAATTATCATTTCTCTGTCTATTGGTTTTATGGATGCCAGATGTATGACTTCAGCCATAATATTCTCTTCCGCCAAAAGCTTTGCAGCCCGGATGTTAAAGTCTGTCATTATTCCTGTACCAAACAATGTCACATCACTTCCTTCTGAAATAACGACTCCTTTCCCCCACTCAAACGAATGCTCGTCTTCAAAAATCTCGGGTAATTCGTAGCGGGAAATTCTCCAGTAAACAGGCCCGTTGGTTTCCATTGCTTTTCGCATAATCGCTTTCAGGTCATTACTGCTGCAAGGATCGGCAACTTTCATATTTGGCATGGATCTCATTATTGCGATGTCCTCGATGGAATTATGCGATGCCCCTGCCCTGCTTGTTGGAATTCCAACATAAGAGCCCGGAATTTTTACATTTAAATTGGGATAACAAATTGAAATGGCAATCTGGTCGAGCGCTCGACGGGAAGCAAATACTGCAAAAGTAGATGGTACCGGTATAAATCCTTCGAATGCCAGACCGGCAGCCACACCAAACATATTTTGCTCTGCGATTCCATTCTGTATAAACCTATCCGGGAAACGTTTTTTAAATTCTGATGCCTTTGTTGATGTGTGTAAATCGGCATCAAGAAAAAGCATTTTTTCATATTTCAGTCCCAATTCTACCAGGATTTCGGCAAATGCATCCCGCATTTCTGTTCTTTTCTTTGTTATCGAATTCATATTATTCTCCTCCGTAAAATGATTGTTTATTCAAGCCGTGCTTCAACCTTGAATATCCCGTTTCCGGTTTCCCGTAATTATGTGCCATCTCGCGCAACATTTCATCTCCCATTTCAGGTGCAGGAGCATGTGTGTGCCATTTGTAATTAAACTCAGCGCGTTCAATTCCTTTCCCTTTAACGGTATGTGCAATTATCACATTTGGTTTTCCATTTGCCGCAATCCACCTTGCTTTATGCAGAACTTCAACAAGAGCTTCCATATCGTGTCCGTCAACTTCATGAACATTCCAGCCAAAAGCTTCCCATTTATCACTAAATGGTTCAATGCTCATCATTTGCCACAACATTCCCTTTGCCATTACTTTATTATAGTCGACTATGGCAATTAAATTATCGAGATGATGATGTGCCGCGGCCATAGCAGCCTCCCAAACATTTCCTTCATTACATTCACCATCACCCATCATACAATACACCCTTGAGCGTGGATTTTCTTTTTGCCTTAATCCCAACGCCATACCCACAGCAACAGATAAACCCATACCAAGCGGTCCACCAGAAGCTTCAATCCCGGGTGCACTGAGAATATGCGTGTGCCCTTCCAATCCGCCAGGCTCGCAATATTCATAAATCCGCTCTTCAGGATAAAATCCCCTGAGCGCCAACGCAGCATACATTGCCGGAGATGCGTGCGCTTTTGAAAGAATAAAACGGTCGCGGTTTTCCATTAAAGGATCTTCAGGATCAAGTTTCATTTCATGAAAATAAAGCGCCGCCAGAATATCAGCCATACTGAAAGCGCCACCAATGTGCCCCCAACTACTGGATATAATCATCTCCATTGCCAATCGCCTGATTTCATAGGCCTTGTCTTCCAGCTCCTGTAGTTTCTCTGTTGAAAGTTTTTTCATATATAATAATTCAAATTTTCTATTCAATACGTAACCATTTTTTTCGCATAAAAACGAAAACCACCACAAGCGCAAAAGTTGCGAGAGCTGCCATCATAAAGAACACCTGTGTAAAATCGCCTGTTTCATTGGTCATTATTCCAATGCGTTTTATAACCAGCGATGTAAAATTCATTTCAACGAATCCTACCAATGCAGCTACCGTGGCCACACTTCCTTTTACTATATCCTGTTTAAATGCATGCTGGTTTCCAAGAAAAGCGCCTATTCCAAAAACATATAAGCTTAGAAAAAATACGCTCCACCCAACTGAATTCAGTTCGGGCACTACCATAACGCTCATCATCAACAGCCATGCAAAAACAATTACTGTTTTTCTGGATTTCAGTATAGCAACTTTGCGAGTGGCAAGGAATAACACGACAGCCCCTCCTATCCACAAACCAACGTCCTGCATAAAATATATTGCAGACAATCTAACAGACAATGTTTGGTCGTAAGGAACTTTTAATGCCTGCGTAAAAAAACGGGGAAACCACTGCGTAGCAAAATAAAGCGAGGGGATTATTCCAATACCGATAAGTGCAACTCCCCAAAAACCGGGAGCCTTTATAATTTTCCAGTAGCTGCTCAGTATCCCGTTTATTTGGGCTTTTAAATCTTTCTCATCTCTTCCTTTGTAATATTCTTCCCAGTTTTCAACTCTTTCTTCGGGTTTCCTGAAAATTATCAGCCATGGAATTAACCATAGTACACCAATTGATCCTGCCACAACAAATGCAAATCTCCAGTTAAATGCATTCGAGAAATAAATTACAACCGGAGGAGCAGCAAGAGTGGCTAAAAATGCGCCGCTTGCAAAAATGCCCAAAGCAAGGTTACGTTCCTGAACCGGAAATATCCGTGAAATAATCATGATACAAATTGGAAAATTTACGGCCTCCCAAATCCCCAGTAAATAGCGAAGCCAAATTAAATGTTGATAATTATCCACAACACCAACCAAAATTGTACTGACAGACCAGCCAATTACCATAATTGGAAAAAACAGTCGCAGGTTTTTTATTCTGTCGGTAATAATTCCAATTACCAGGTGCATCCAGGCATAGGTAATAAGAAAAGCAGATAGCAAATTTCCAATCTGAATATTATCGAGACCAAATTCTTCAGCAATTGGATCAATAGCAGTACCAAGTGTTTGCCTGTCGAAATAATTCAGAAATGTTGCCAGAAAAAGTGTTCCCAAAACAAACCATCGCCAGTTTCGGTGATAAAAAGTTTGATCGTTTATGGTATTCATTTTAGGTTAAAAATTGGTTTCAGCTAGAAGTTGAATGCCTGCATTATTTTTAACAATACATTTTTCAGATTGGACAAATGATCTGCCATTGCCTTTTCTGCTGCTTGTGCATCGCGGGAGATTATCTCCTTTCCAATCGTCTCATGCTCAACTGCTGATTTCTCCATTCGTCCCTCAATTGCAGATAAACCCATTTTTATACGATGCCACTGTGTATTAAGCGTATTGATTATCTGTTCGGCTCTTGAATTATCAGCCATTTCAGCGATTTTAGCATGAAATTGGCGATCAGTATCTATCCACTTTTTAAAAAAAGTATTTTCGTTCTCTCTTCCTGATTTTAAATCGTTAATTTGCTCTCGAATCCGTAAAACAATATTACTCAAATCGTCCATTTGTTTATCTGTTCCCTTCCTGGCTGCCAAACCTGACAAAGTTGATTCAATAGCAATTTTTAAATCAAAAATGTTCTCAATATCGCGTGGTGTGAGGAAATAAATTTTTTTTGTCCGGTTTTCTGAAACAATCAATCCTTCCATCTCCAGACGTTGAATTGCATCGCGAACCGGCGTTCTGCTAATCCCCAGTTTTTCTGAAAGTGAAACTTCGGTGATGGTCTCACCTGGCTTCAATTCCAGATCAATTATTTTTTTCAGAATTATGAAATATGCAGATTGAGCGTTGCTTGTTTTTGTTTTCATGAACTAATTTGAATAATTTTTTACTACTTCTGTTAAGGTCTTTTCATTGCCAACATTTCCCGGGAAAATGACAAACATAGAACCGGGAAATTTACCGGAGTCATCCAGTTTTAAAACAGGAATACCCGGATAAACCTGTCCTAGCACTCTTGATTTTCTAACCCCCAGACCTGATTTCAAAACATCGTACGAGGTAATTCCTCCTTTAGATATAATTAAATCCGGTTGCGTTTGGATATCAGAAACCAAAGCGCAAATAAAAGCTGATAGTTTTTTGCCAAAATCAATTTTATCTTCACCGCTTCCTTTTGCCTTATATTCCCTTTCTGTGCAAACAAGAACTTTTCTATTTTGCTGCAAACCGGTCTCTATTTTTTGAAGCAGTTCCTTTTTGTAACCAATCTCTCCGGAAACAACTAAAACACTATCAATTTGAATTTTAAAGACTGAAATATTTTGTTCGAGATGCGCCAGTTGTTCAGTAGTCTTTTTCACAAAAGAACCCGCAATTATTAAACAATTTTTTGCTTTTTTCCCGGGATCAAATAGCGGTTTTTTAAGAATTCCGGCATATTCCCTAACAAATGATGCACCCGTGCGGAATAAAAATTTCTTACCTGCTTTTTCAGCCAGTTTTATTCCATCAACCGCGATTTTGAGATCATCATTTGTTTCGGAGTTGACTACAACAGCAATATTGTTTTTTACGCCCGACAATTTACTGGCGATTGCATCACTTCCTCCATTTCTTATATCTTCAATAGTAATTGAGACACATTCTTCTCTTTTCCAAAAACCATTGGACTTTTTATGAATGTATGTGGGGAGATGTGATGATTTATAACCCAGAACCGGATCGCGGGCAAATTCCGTTTTGTCCACTGAAATTAATGATTCTCCCTCTTTTATATAATGAATATCATTTAACGTAATCCGGTTTCCCTCAACAAAAAAAGGTAAAACCACAATACCATCGTAAGGTCCGAAAACTTTATCCAACGCACTTAGTTCTTCATAAAAATGCCCCCGGAGGGTGGAATCACTCCTGCTGATTATAATAAATTCCATGTCTTTCTCCTGAACAGACTTAAGAGCTAAGGCAATTTCTTTTATGGTATCGTGGGCTTTATTGGGAGACAGGGAGCGTGAATTTGATAAAATAAAAAAAACATCTTCCTCGCATATAACTTCTTTCAAAATCTGTTTATCCCAGCAGGTAATTATTGTTATATCATGCACTGTCTGACAACCTGTTGGATCATCGTCAATAATAACGATCTTATTATTTTCCATCATTTTCATCAATTAATGAATACATAAAAATTTATTAATTGTATACAAAATTACAAAATTTTGAATACATAAAAATATTAGGTAACCATTTATTACCTAAATTCTTTGTATGTTTCATAAATAATCATGATTTTAAATTGAAATACATAAATGATGGTTAATGAAATTTTATTATTGAATCAGAATAAGCTGAATTATATGCCGCAAATGTACTCTCCAATGATATCAGATTTTCCATGCCTGATTGTGTTATATCTTTAATTTTCCCATCAAGCATCCATTCATAAGGCATAAACCGAACTTTCCACCGGTTATTTCCATCATAAAAACCGCTTACTACAGTTACTTTATTATTTGGATCAGTGAATTTACTAACCATCTTTACATTATATGGATGTTTGGTTTTTATTATTTTACTTATGCAAAGTTCGTAATAGGACCACCTCCCAACTTTTGGTATTGGTTTTTGTGCCAATAATGGATTTTTATGTTCAAGATTATTTTCAATAATTAAAGGGAGATTTGTTGTGTCAGAAACCATATTAATGCCAAACCCGGCAAACACAATTCCGTTATTTTTATTCCACAATATTTTGGAGCCACCTGCTCCCGAGCCATTAGCCCAATACTTGTCTGCATCTTTATACAAATCCCCGTCTGTATTTACCCATGTTAAATAACCATAAGGACTTTCAGGAAATTCGTTTTCCGAATATCCAACAACCCCATCGTTGGGACCGTTATAATTTACTTTCATTCCATAGGTCTGTTTGGTTTCCAACGCCTCCACAAAAGTCTTGTCGATTAATTGTTCACCATTCCATTGCCCCCGGGATAAAGCAAGCAAACCAAGCCTGCCCATGTGTTCAAGATTTAATACAAATCTCACTCCGTCATTTCGATTTCCAAATGATTGATCTTTTTTAATTGCTGTTGCCCAACCCCTCATTCCAATATCATCAAAATATGTTTCAGATGCTATCTCATCATAATGATCAAAATAATTTTTTTTGCCGTAAACATGAGCTATTGCATTACACAGATTAATCAGATTCAAATCAGAATAGGTCCACATTTCGCCAGGTTTATAATCAGGATATGAGCCATAAGGATAATCAAAGCCGGCCGACTGAGTTAAAATATCTTTCCAGGTTGCCTGTGCATCATTACCTGTTAAATTCAGGTAATCAGTCAGTTTTTGGTTCAGACTTTTAATTTTACCATTTTTTAATGCGGCCCCAACAATCATTGCATGCCAAGTTTTGCGTAATGATGCAACATCGCTTTTTTTGTAAAAGTCCCCTTCCACATGTATTAAATGCCCGTCTCTCCATAAAGCCCACCTGATGGGGTATATATTACCATTACGTACATACTTGTTTTGATGCAGAAATAAATTGATTTCATTAACGACTTTCGGATTTAGCCCAACTTCTTCGGGTGTTCGTTGATCCTGGTTGGAAATATCATTTCCGGGCGGGGGATAATAGTAATTTAATGACTTATTACAAGCACTAAAAAAGGTTAGCAGGATTAAACTTAATAAGAGCGTATTTTTTGAATTCATATTCAATTAATTTAGGCATTCCTCTATTTTACTCAGCCAGCTTTACTCTGTACCTTTTATTATTGATTTTTCCAGATCCTTAATTCGCACAATCTTCATCGCCAAATCGTTAGTAAATGCTGGAACAGATAATTTGTTAAGTCTCCCAAGGCTGGTAGATCTCAACTCTGCCGTTTGTAATACATTTAATGTAGCCGGTTCAATAAATGTAATTCGATACACTCCATCGGGCAGGCGTATGTCTGCAGAAATTGCAGGTATCCTTTTACCGGTTTCATGTGTACAGAGATATACAATATTTGTTTTACGTGAAGGCTCAGCAAGTGCAACAGTAAACCAGTCGGTTGATTTTGCATTAAAAATGGTATAATTTGGGTCCATACGCCAAAAAGGCAGCGCCCTGAAAAAATCGGTAACCGGTTTCATAAACTCCTGTCCCGGACCCCGGTAAGATGCGTCGTCGATTCCTTCGCAACCTTCCCACGAGTGCCAGGTCCAATAACATCCTGCTGAATACCAAATCCAAGCCTGCTTTCGGCGATGAATTGGGTCATCATTTTTATGGCGGATTTCACGACCTGATTCATTGTTGAATGCCGGTTTGTCGTGCGACCTTGTGTTTTGGGCTACGGCGAAATACCAATCCTTCAAATCGTATCGCGAGGTGGAACCGGTACAGGTATGAACAACGGCCATTCCCATCCACTTTTTATCCGGCCAGGCCGCATCGTCAGTGGTTCCGTCGGAAGTAATAACAGGTCTTTGCCACGGGTCGTTCCGGTACAAATACCAGCCCACCGAATCCTGAAAACTTTCGCTACCCAGATATTCATTCATGATTTCCCAGGTAAGAATGTTTGAATATTTCCCCAGTCGCTGCAGAATCTGGTCCCAGTACATTTTCTGATTGGGCAACTGAGCTGCTCTTTTTCCGAGCGTAAAATAAATATTCAAATCAATTCCAATACCGTATTCCCCGGCCAGACGGATACGTCTTTCCACTTCGTTCCAGTAGGTTTCATTGAATTTTGTAAAATCGGGTTCCTGGCGGGTTCCGCCCCACGGCCAGCAATCCATTTTCAACACATCAAAATAAGGCGTGCCTTCCAGGCAGAGGCGGATGACATTCACTCCCTGCGTTTTAGCCCGCTCCAAAACTCCTTCCGGATCCACACTTGCAAAATAGGCCCATTCGGTTTTATTCAGAATCAGCAAATGTTCTCCTTCATTATTAACCAGATGGTGCGGAAATAACGAATCTACCCTGAACGGAGAAGTCCATGGCGATGCAAAGGAAATCAGGTTATCGTCTTCTTTTTCTTTCCTGATTTTGGGCTGATTGCAGGAAAAAAAGGTTATTATCAGTAAAATAAAAGGAATTAATTTGAACATTGTATTTTTTTTAGTTTGATTTTATTTTCCAGATTGAACAATAATATCTACCTGCGGTGAACGATAAAGTTCTTTTCCTCCCTGATTTTTGAGAACTGCTTTCAGAACGAAGGTACCCGGATTTTGCAAAAGCCAGTTCGCCCGGAAATTCTCGTTGGTGCGTGCAACGGCTTCATCGTTGGCAAGAATTTCTACGTGATACTGCACCGAATCAGGCGGATTTACTAAGGAAACCTGAATCCGCAAATTTTGGCCCGTATTGAATACTTGTCCGTCGTTTGGAGCCGTAATCATTACAAAAGTCTGACTAACCATGTCGGGGTTGATTTGGTAACCTGGAGTGGTTACATTTCTGAACATTTCATACACCTCCTGATCGTCTTCAATTCCATCGAATTCAAAGGGGATGTTTTGATTTTTTGGCGAATTCATATATCCCCAGCCACACCCGTTTAAAACAGAAAATGTGAGTGCCATCGCACCAGCCTGACCTAGTTTATCATCCTCGTTACAAACAACCGGTTTTCCATATTTTTTTAACGCTTTAATTCGTTCACCATAATCGTCAAGCGATGTATTGTTAAAATGGATCAGCAAAAAATCGGCTACTGAAATTAACTCATCTTCCAGCTTTCCATTGCCCATTCCGCTGGTACTGACCAATAACGTTGGATTTTGTTGTTTGGCTAACTGAATCAACTCCACCTGTCCGGTTTCACTGATTAACCAATCTCCGTCGGGCCAATTCCGGTAGCCGCCGTGTCGGTATTCATTGGATACTTCCAAAAGGACATTACTGAATTTTTTCTGCGTTATCCAGTCGACTACATTTTTTACGGCATTTTTTATACTTTCTTTCCCGTTTAATGCTGAAGAATGGGAATGCTGGCGCTGATAAAAACAGGAGAGATTTACGATGGCATGATTTGCATCACACTTTCGGATAACTTTTTCAACACGCCGCAAATATTCTTCCCTGAGCGTTCCGTCGGAATTGAATGCTGAATTAACAGCGCCTTCGTAACCGGGGAAACCACCCTGCAGGGAGACGGTAAATGCATTGACGCCGCTGTTCACATACTCCGGAATTTCAGAAATGAAATTATCTGTATTCTTCATTGGATCGAATCCGGAGAGTTCGTCAGGTGATGCCTTTCCGCGGTCTTCAAATACTGAATTGACCATCCTTACATTCATGAGCAATCCTTCAGCAGGAGAACCTTTGTTGATAACTTCATTGTTGATAAACCATTTCCCATCATGAATGGATACACTGGTTTTCAATTCAGTCAGATTTCCGAAATTGCATCCGAAAACCATGAGCGACAAAAACAGCGCAGTAAATAATTGAATTTTAATTTTCATTTTTTAGTTATTATTTTTTCAGGATTATCGCAAAACAATTTTTCCGGTTTCCCGAATCCAGGTCAATCCAATCGCCTCCTGTGGTTACTTGTGGTTTGCTCCATTTGGCGTCATCAGTGGAAATCCAGTACACCGAATATTTCCCTTTCCTTCTGGATAAATCCAGTTTTGCTTTTCCTCCGTTCGTAAAATAGACCATGTATTTCTCTCCTTCGCTGGCAGAAAGATAAATTTCGTTTTCTTCATTTCCTTTTAGCAAATCCATCTGTGGAGCAATTTCCCACATCTTAACTTTTTGTTCGATTTTCCGGATCGTTTTAATACAGTTTACTGAATTTTGGCTCAATCCAAGGCCTGCAGGTGGCCGGTGAAAACGACTGGATGCAAATCCGCCGGTAATGTTGCGGCAGAAAGTATGAATAGCATGATTTGTTGTAATTCCCCGATTCAGCCAACTCCCCTTGTCGCTTCCATAAATTTTTGTGCTGTTCACCGGTCGCGGATTGTTTTTAATATAATCAAACACATACTGTGCGTTGTTCCAGTTTTCGCGACCAGTTATCTGGCTGTTTTGTGAAATATCGATGTAACCGAATCTTTCGAGATGATCAATTGTACGTTTATGAATTTCAGACTTTACATCCCAGTTATCCCACATCTGCGTTATATACACTTCCTTTCCGTTGGAATTTTGTTTGATAAAATCTGCCCAGAAAACAGCCCATTCTTCGGTTCCGCTGGTTTCGTTGTCGATACAATACAACACATTGTTGAATTTCAGAGTAACATCGAGAATTTTTTTTACAAACGCTTTTTGAAAATTCAGCAACGGAACAACATTTTTTAGTTCAGGAACTGAAAAGAAAAAAGGTTGTTTGTTTTGTCCGGGATGTACCGGATAAATGCTATCGAGGCCAGTTTCTTCGAATGTGTAATTCATGTTGTTCGCCGGATTAAACGGATCCGTGAGCCAGGGGTCGCGGGAATGATCGAAACGATCCCATATTTCAATCTGAACGATAATTTGCCGTTCTTCTGCCAACCGGAGTAAATTTTCAAAACGTCTCCAATACTTTTCGTTCCAACGGTTTAGATCGTATTTTCCGTTGGCAGACAATGCAAAAGCCCTTTGGTTTCCAGGGTCGCGATCGCTCATCGTATTCCGGATATAATTACCTCCGACCGCAGCCAAACTGTCAAGTTGAGATTTCACATATTCATTTTGAAACAGATTGTCGTTATCGGAAGCCCCGAGCAAAAGAACCGGTTTTCCGTTGTATTGCCAGTACCGGGGATTTTCATTCCATGGTTTGATTCTCTGCGATTCTTTCGATGGCACTTTCAATGCGATTAGTCCAAAGGAACCAATGATAAAGCTGATAGTTAGTAAAATAAATCGTTTCATGTTATTCATTTTTAATTGATTTGATATTAATCTGGCTTATTTTCAATTGCCTTGATTTTTACAATCGTAATAAATTCTATTTAAATGCTTCACTTAAAATTTTTATAAAATTGTTCCATTTCCCATCGTCGATGTTGCCATCCAGTCCCAGCCGCGCCACCACAATCTTCCACTCAGGGATTATAATACATTTGTTGTTATTGAATCCTTTGGCTGCAAAAGTCCCTTTTGGTGCATCAGGAAAACATCCTGATGTCCACCAGTTAAAACCATAAGGAGTATCGTCGCCCGGTATAATGTTTATAATTTGCGGGGAAGTTGCTTCTTTAATCCATTGTGCCAGGATAATCTGCTGCCCGTTCCAACTTCCTTCATTCAGGAACAATTGACCAAACTTTGCCAACTCGGTTGCAGAAATAAAAATTCCTTTACTTTTGTTACCGGCTCCGCCGTTGACAGTTATCCCGTCGATTAATCCAAAATCTTTCCAATCCCACTTTTCGGGATCCATTCCAATAGGGTAGGCTACTTTCTCCTTAAAATATTCTTTGATCGGTTCACCTGCAACATTTGTAAGAGCAAGCGCAAACATATTCATTGCTGAGTCCCAGTATCTGAATTGTGTTCCCGGAGCAAAGAGCGGTTTCGTTGACGGCTGAAAAGGAGTTTTGCTTTGCCCGTGATCACCGGCAGTATCATCGCCAATGGCATTATATCCAGAAGTCATGGTGGCAAAGTTTCTGAAAGTCACATCAGGGTAATATTCTTTGAGTCCAGGAATGTATTTACACACCTTGTCGTCCAACGAACATTTACCTTCAGCAATTAAAAGCCCCAGCACCGTACCAGTAAACGACTTGGAGCACGACCATATGTTCTGTGTAACTTCACTTGCAACGCCCTTAAAAACAGTTTTTCCTTCTCTTAAAACAACAACTTTTTTGATTCCGTCTTTACCGCAGGCACTCTCCAGATAGGTTAATGCGCTTTTTAGTTTTTGTGTGAAAACTGCCTCGTCTGGCTGAGTTTGGATATTCTTTTTGTAATTATCCCGCATGGGAAAAGCACCGATGCAATAGCAGGCGAAAAAGAATATCACAAAAGCCAAAAATGGTTTGAAAAATATTATTTTTTTATTCATTTTTTTAAATTATTAAGCATTAAATATTTTTCCCTGGACAATCTCTGCAAGAGGTATTTTATTTATTTATAACGATTCTGACAGCACTCACTTTTGAGTCATTTACTCCATCGTTTACTTTCCATTCAAACTGGTCTTTTCCCGTAAAATCTTTATCGGGCGTATAAATCCTGTCGTTGCCTACTCCGGACAATGTTCCATGCGCCGGTTTTGAAATAATTTCAATAGAATAAGGGCCGGGGCCACCATCGGGATCATCGTAACGTAGTTGGACATCTTTTGACATATTATATTTTGCCTCAACCTGATAATCCATAACTACAGGGGCGACATTAATTGATTTTTTACTTTCTACAGGTCGATTTTTTACAATCGTTTTCTTAACTATTTTAGGCCGGCTATCTTTACGAAAAAGAAACAGGGCAACTTCATCGCCAAATCCGTCAGGTTTTTTCCAGTTATTAATTCCTGCTTTCATTTTCATATCTTTTATATCCTTTGCAGTGCCCTCTTCACAATCGATCCATTTAAGCGAATAACTTCCCTGAAGCAAATTTATCACACCAAGACCGTCACGGGCATGGGTAGAATACAAAATGTAATCGTACCCTGGATTCGCCATTACATACTCAGTTTCTCCATGGGCCAGTCTGTCCCCGGGACTCATCTGATTGAATGTTGTTGATTCAAAAAAGGTCTGTAACGTCCGGCAATCCTTTAACCAGCTTACTGGTGTATTTGCAATGTCCATTCCCAGCACCATAGAATAACATCCGGCCATGGCTGCTGCCCAGTTTCGCTGCCGTATCTCTTTTCGGTCTCCGTTGGGAACAGATCGGTTTCCATGTACCCAGTCTTCCGACATTACCAAACTGTATTTGCCTTCAGAGTTGTCGCCGGCCTTTAAAAACCACCGGTGCAAATCGTCGGTGGTTCCCACCTGATCTTTATCCGTTTGAATCGCGAATTGGTTGATAACCGGGTCCTCCTTATGAAAAAAAACATTACCACCCAACTGGTGGCTGGCAATAATGTGTTGATGGTTATCAGCTTCACTAATAGCTTCCGCTATTTTGGAAATATGCTGCTGCCAGTTTTCTCCCATCTCCTGGCCTTCCTCCATTACACACCAAATCAAATTCTTATGATGTTTAAAACGGTTAACCAGCGATTTCACAAAATCTTTTTCACCCGGATTTAAATCTCCGGATGAATCTAACGGCCATCCAAACTGTTTGGCAACATTAATGGCATCGTCATAAATAAAGAAGTAGATAACAATATTATTTTTGTCCATTTCGGTAAACCAGTTTTCCCACTGTCTCAGCATCTTTTCATTCAGCCCGTTTTTGGGATCCTGGTTAATCCAGGGATTATGCAAATCGTCAGGATATATTTCAGATTCTTCACTATGGCTTTTTGGAGCATCTCCTCCATTAGTACGAACTGCAATAAAATAAATGCTGTTTCCGCCGTATTTTTCCAGTTTACGGATCATTTCGAGTTGATCACCTTCCCGAGTACCATCCGGATTTCTTTTGCCACGATATAAGAATCCTTCAGGATCACCAGGTCCACAAAGAAAAAAAGGATCCAACTGTCCGTCATGGTTTTCATCCTTGTTAAATACCATTTTATCCGGAGCGTTCGGATCCGGAATAATCTGTACATGCAAAGCTCCCGGGCTTTTATCTTTATTTGCAACCGCATCTTTTGCAAGGGCAATGTCAATGTCACAGATTAATACTCCTGGGTTCGAGATTCTTTTTGCTATCAATTCCCCATTCGGCCCAACTACAAACCCGACATTTGGATGTACAAAAGCAATATAACATTGGTTATAATAGCTATGAGCTCGCATCCATAATTCATTTTCCATATGATGGATACCGAAGGTTGGATTCAAAATTAGCTTTGCCTCTTTAAGTTTCAACGTTCCTAACATTTCGGGCCATTGCCTGTCGTCACAAATCATACAGCCCACTTTTCCAAATTGGGTTTCGAAAACCGGTAATCCTTCTCCTTCTTCGAACTGTAAATCATGGTTCCGCAAATGAGCTTTGTGATAAATCCCAATTAATTTTCCCGACTTGTTCCACAATCCAGTAGTCTTATAAATTTTCCCATCTTCTAACGAAGTGAACCCAAAACAAATGAACATTTTGTGTTTTCTGGCTTCTCCCGAGACCCTTTTAAGATAAGGACTGCTTTTTATATCCAGAGCTATGTTCTTTAAACTATCCGGCGTTGAATTTGAGTCAGAAGCAGCATAGCCATCCAGCCAACATTCCGGTGTAATAAAAATGTCAGCATCTTTTGCATCATCAAGAAGTTTCAGAAAAGTATTAAAATTGGTTTCTAATTCCCATTTTACAGGAATAGTTTGCATTAATGCAAGGCGGATAATGGAATTATTGTCAGGCTTTGGGCTGCAAGCAAATTTCTCTGCATTTCTCTGAGCATTAAGCTCTTCCAAGGCTATTGTGTTCCAATCGCCTAATAGTTTCCCATTTTTTCCACGTAAGGCAGTACTACTCTGTTTTTTAGACATATTAATTTCCACATCGGCATAAATTATTTTTGGTTTCATTTGTGGAGCTTTGGCTATCACGACTCCATAATTATTCACAATAATACTGTTCCCGAGACTAATCCTATTGCCTTTAAACGGGCCGACACCATTTGCCTGTATATACCAGATATTATTTTCAGCAGCTCTGGCGATGGACTGAGCGCGGTAATTTTCTTTTTTTTGTTTCGCGCCATCCGGTGGATTGACCTCATAGCTAATGTAAAAACACATTCTTGCCCCAGCCATTACCGGTACCCTTACTAACTCCGGATAACGGCTATCATGACAAATAATCAAAGTCGCAGATATACTGTCAATTTTAAATAAGGCCAGTTTTTCACCAGGCTCAAAATATCTCTCCGGGAATGATTTATGGTAGGTCTCGATGCATTTTCCTTCCGGATTAATCACTAATGCCGAATTGTAAGGCTTTTCGAACGATGATTTTGTGACGGTGCCGTATATAATATACACGTTATCTTTCTTTGCCAAACGGGCCAGTTCATCCATGGCATTATTCAGTTCATTCCAGTCCAGCGATTTAATATCCTCTTCAAAAAAACCGGAGAGGGCAGTCTCTGGAAATAACACAACCCTGGCGTTACCTTTTCTTGCCTCAGCAATAGCGTTTTTCATATATTCCAGGTTCTCATGAATATTACCTGTTATGGGCATCTGAACTGATGCAACTCTCAAATTCGTTCCAAATGCACAATATTGTAAAGTAATAATCAAAATAATAAACAGTGTTATTTGTTTCATTCCCCTGAACTTTAATTTGTTGAAGTTTTGAATTCTACATTTTAACATTATATATTTCTTCAGACTACTGGTTTATATCTTCATCTACAAATGCATTGATCACCATTTCCAGTGTTTTGCTATAAACATCTCCCTGAAACTCCGGCCCACCTGTTATGGCCTGAATGGTATTTGGCAAAGGTTCAGGTTCAGGAAGCCCTGTATCACCTTTACTGTACTGGCCGTCGCGTCCACCAAGTTTCCACACTACCATATCCATTGATGGGACAACATATAAACAATGTCCACCCGACCCTATTTTCCAAAATGCATCCCTGGGAAGTTCGCTGATCTCTCCATTGGTATTTACATTAAACTGCAGACTATAGGGATAATGCGGATTATACGGTGAAGCTTTCGATGCTTTTTGAATGTATTCTTCCGGCACAATTTGTTTGCCATTCCACCTTCCTTTATGAAGCAGCAAATAGCAAAAACGAAGCATATCTGTACTTCTCAGGGCAATTCCACCGCCGCCGGGAGTATGTTTCACCATTTCAGCATATTTATAACCATAACTCCAACGGCCCCAACCCAATGGTTCGGCAAGATGTTTTTTTACATAATCTTCCAGTTCCATACCCGTAATATGGTGCAGCATAATCGATGCGTCGTGGATAGCAGCCGTTGAATAGGAATAACCACCACCAGGATCGCACCACAATGTTTTCGTACTAAACGGTACTTTGCCCATCATTCCATCCTTCAGGCCCAAGGCATAATCATCAACCAAACCATACCATCCGTCGGGGCCAACCGGATCTATTTTCTCTTGTTTGCCGTAAACATACACAGGATTATTGCCCCTGATTCCGGCAGTAAAACTCAAAAGCTGCCCCAGTTTAATATCCGCCTTCCTCGGGTCGGAAAGGGGAAATGCTTTTGATGGAAAATAATCGGGCGTGAAGATTTTTTGATCCAATCCGAGTGGAAAAAGATGAGGATATTCATCCATTAAAATTCCAACTGCGATACTGGTAAATGATTTACCACAAGAACCTAAATTGGGGGTTGCGTTTCGTTGTCCTTTTCCAAAATAACGCTCGTACACCAAATATCCATGCCGTACTACCAGCAAACCGCCATTTCTGGTTGTCGTGCGCACAAAGTCAAATGCACTATCCAACTTTTCCGAATCAACGTCAGCTACTTGCTTTATATCTTCATGATTTGATATGGTTCGCCAACCACCCAGGGAATCTGGTGGAGGAAAATATTCCATATTGCCACCAACAGAATTTGCTGGTTTCAAGGAACAAGAGTTTAAAGAAAAAAGGAAGGACACCAGAAGGAAAATGATAATAAATTTTTGGCTTAATTTTTTATTTCTATACATTTTTAAGTTTTAATTTTTTATAAAACCTTTTTACACCATAATAAAAAATGATCTATTTTAATTTAGTAGTTGAAAAGACTCTTTCAATATTCGACAGCCAATACCCAATCGGAGGTATATGGAGCTTGAAAGGTGTGAAGTCCTGACTTAAGTTTTCCGATTTTTATCTCATTGTATTTTTTACGCGTATCCACCGCGATAACATTTTTCGGGTTACCCAAAAATTTAAAATTCACTTCGTCAGTATTTTCCATATAAAAAATGTAAAGATTGTCATGGTCACGCAGGCAGTATCCGTTGGTCAATGTGTTATCAGGGACCATATCTTTTGTGAAACGGTTGATGTTATTCCAGAAAACAGAAAAACATTTTAAAGCCTCCTTATTGTTATAAATCCCTGTTGAATCAAGTTTACCCCATATAGCACCAACACCACCAGCCATCGTATGATGCCATAAACCTCTTCGGGTTTCCTCTTCATTGTAATCTTTCTCCGGCCAACGGCTGGGAGGGTTATTACGTATTCTGTATCTATCGCCCGACAAGGAAGGTTTCGAAGGACGGGCATTAATCATTTTTACAAGATCATCATACCATGGTTTGTGATATTCATAAGATGAAAAATCAAGTCCTTCATAAATCTGGTCCAACTTATTTTTGCTTGACCTTGCTCCCAGCAATTTATTCCAGCCCGGTTTTGCCCACATATAATCATGCCATGCCTTTAAATCCTCATCCTTTACCCATTCCCATAGGTCAAAACCATAGCCCATATACCAGCCATTTAACGGACCTAATTTTTCGGCTATCATGTCCATTAATTGCTTTTCCTGTTTTCCCATCAATCCGTCTTTAAGGCTTCTGGAAGTTGTACTTCTGCTGTGGTCTCCCCAAACCCATAAGTATGTTGATCCGCCTGCTTCATACACCTTTTTAATTATTAAAGACAGTTTTTCGAACGTTTTCGGATCCGGAACAGAGTCATTTATTGTGACTACGTTATCACCGATATGAAACCACTGACCACTAACCGGCACATGAATTCCATTAAAACCATGACCAACGAAAAATTCCTCTATAAACTCGTCAAGACTTTTTTCATTCACCAGTCCCAGACCAGGGTAATTCCCGGTTCTGAAATTAAAACCCAATTCCTCTTTATAGTCCCCCTGACCATATTTATTGATATTATTTATCAGAACATCCAGCATGATATAATTTGGAACGAATGCCTGATCATTACCTGTCCAGATGAATTTGTTTTTATAGGTTCCGACTTCTCCTCTTTCATTTTTTGATTTATAAGATTTTTCTGAATCAAAACAATATACCGAATAAAGGATGATTATTATAAGCCAGCTGAGCTTTAGCATATGTAAGTTGTATTAGTTAAAAAATCTTTTCGTGTAATAACGTTGTGACACTTATCTTTTGGTAATTACTGCAATACTCCCTTCTCTGCTGCTTGTTTCAAGAACGACAAGATTTCCCCCTTCAATTTTTTCTTTTTTTGCCCATTCTGCATTATGAGTGTTTATCCATCTTAATGTAAAAGGATAATCAAAGGAATTTAAATCGAGGGATACATTCCCCTCGCCGGGAAAATAAATTACATATTTTTCTCCTTCTTTTGCAGAAAGATAAGCTTCATTTTCATCCACATCCTGCAATAAATTCATACGGGGATTGATTTCCCATATTTTAACATGATTTTCTATTTCTCTGATGGTTTTAATACTGTTGATGGAGGGTTCGCTCAATCCCAAGCCATGAGGTGGCCGGTGAAAACGGCTCGATGCAAAGCCGCCAACTATGTTCCGGAAAAAAGTTTCCACAGCATGTTCTGATGTCATACCCCGGTTCAACCAAGGTTCATAACCTGAACTGCCATATATTTTTGTGCTGTTTACCGGACGGGGGTTGTCACTAATATAGTTAAAAATAAACTGTGCATTTTCCCAGTTGTTAAAACCTGCATTATGACTATTTTGAGCGATATCAATAAATCCGTATCTTTCGGGATGATCGAGCGTGCGTTTATGTGTATCTGATTTTATATCCCAATGGTCCCACATTTGAGTGATATAGATTTCTTTATTGGCAGAATTCTCTTTTATAAAACCAGCCCAGTACTTTGCCCATTCTTCAGTTCCACTTGTCTCATTGTCGATGCAATAAAGTACATTGCCATATTTAAGAGAATGGGATAATAATTTCTTGACAAAAGCCTCCTGAAATTTTAATACGATTTCATTATTGTTTGATTCAGGAACAGTAAAAAAGAATGGCTGCTCATTTGCACCGGGATGTTTTGGATAAAGACTATCCAGCTTTGCTTCTTCAAAAGTGTAGTTAATATTGTTTTTGGGATTAAAAGGATCCGTAAGCCACTGATCTCTTGAGTGGTCGAATCTATCCCAAATTTCCAACTGCACAATGATGTCACGTTCGCTGGTATGCTTTAGCATATTTTCGAATTTATCCCAGTAAGCATCATTCCATTTATTCAAATTGTATAATCCATTTTCATTTTTAAAAAATGCCTTTTCATTATCTGGATCACGATCGCTCATTGTATTACGGATATAATTGCCTCCAGCGGCTTTAAGGCTGTCTAAATGAGATTTCAGATTAGGATTTTGAAAAAGATTATCATTGTCTGTTGCGCCCAGTAAAAGTACAGGCTGCCCTTCATACTGCCAGTAAAAGGAATTTTCCGGATAAGGTTTGATACGGTTTTCAACTGGTACGGTAGTTTTGTTTCCTGTGCAGTTATAAAATATCCCTATCACAAAGAGTACAAAAGTTAAAGCAACAAATAGACATACTGTTTTTAAAAGCTGGTTATTCATATTATTCATAATTTATAGATTTAATTGTTATTTGCTTTTTACTTCAAAATCCACTTCACGTGAACGCATTATTTCCTGTCCTTCAGAGTCTCGTACCACTACCATCAGTTTGTATTGTCCTTCCGTAGCATCATTCCATGTAATTTTCCAAGGGGTGGAGGTTACCTTTCCCAGCAGGTTTCTTTCAATTAAAAAATGAATTTCAGCATCAGGGAATTTCTCTATTCCGGTTGGAAATGCTTCCATTGTTATTGCATCGCCAACAGCATAAATATCGCCATCCTTTGGTTGTCCAATAACAACAGTAAAATGTTCAGGTAGATTAATATCATTGATACTGCCAGGTTGTGTAAGAAGAAAAATCATTTCATATACATCAGTATCGTCATTCGCTCCTTCGAATTCAAATGGTGCAGCCTGATTTTTTGGTGCATGCATCAAGCCCCATCCTGCACCGGCTTTTACAGAGAGGAAAGCTGCCATTGCGCCTGTATGTCCAATTTTATCATCTTCATTGCAAACAATAGGTTTGCTATATCCTTTAAGCTGATTCACCTTTTCAGCAATGTTGGATAGAGGAGTGTTATTATAGTGAATCAGAAGGAAATCGGATACTTTTATAATAGGTTCTTCAACTGTTCCACTTCCCATTCCGCTTGTTGTAACCAGCAAGTTTGGATTTTCCTTTTTAGCAAGAAGAATCAGTTCCACTTGTCCATCCACACTTCTCAACCAGTCACCATCGATCCAGTTTCGGAAACCTCCATGTGCATATTCATTGGAGATTTCAAGTACAACATTTGTAAAACCGTTGGAGGAAATCCATTGTACTACATTAACCACTGCCTGTTTTATTGCTTCTTTACCAACCAGAGCCCTTTCGTGTGAATGCTGACGCTGATAAAAACATGAAAGGATAATCACGGCTCCATTAGCGTCGGCAGCTTTAATGACACTCGCTGCACGGTTCACATAAGAATCCCGTAGAGTACCATCGGCATTGAATGCTGAATTTATTGCTCCTTCATATCCCGGGAGCCCTCCCTGAAGGCAGATTGTAAATGCATTAACACCTTGCTCCACATATTCGGGAATTCTTTCAATGAATTTATTTGTGTTTTCTTCGGGATCGAAGTTTGAATAATACTCCTTAATTTTCTGACTGTCATCTTCGAATATCGAATTTACCATCCTGACATTCATTAGAAGTCCTTCTGCCGGACTGTCTTGATTTATAACTTTTTCATTAATCAACCACTGGGTTCCATCAATAGAAACTTTGGTTTTATAGCCTGTGGAATTACAACCATAAAAAATTAAAAGCATGCATAAAAAAATAACTAAATGGGAGATTTTATTTTTTGCTTTTTTATTCATTTTTACTGAGTTATTATTATTTGACCACAATAAGTTTATTTGTTTTTACATTTTTTAATTCAAGCTCTTCTCCGGTTATGAATTCTATTTTCAGGTTGACTCTTTTATATTTTTGTGTACCAAAATGAATTACAGGATCATCCTGTGCCAGATATCCATAACTGCTTTTGGCTTCCCTCATCCCAATGAGTTTTCCTTTTGACGTATACATAAAAATTTTTGCACCGAAGGCTCCGGCCTGACCGTTGGGAGAGAATAACTGCAATTTAAGCCAGCAGTTGTTCCCGGTATAGTCATTCCTATATAACCTGTTTATATCTCTTTTTACTGCAAAAGCGAAATCAAGGTCACCATCATTTTCGATATCGGCAAATGCAACACATCGGGGATCGTCGATATTGTGAAGTGGAATTTCAGGCCCTTTTCTGAATGTTCCATTCCCGTTATTTAAATAAACATATGGATGCCCATCAAAGACAATATCAAGATAGGTGTCGTTGTTGAGGTCTGCCAATCCCGCCATATACCCATCTACACCCTTAAATATAGGAGAATGTGTAAAAGCTCCTTCTCCATTATTCAGGTATAAATAAGCCTCATGAGGTCTGCCTCCGTTTGGATTATATACAAATAGCAGGGAGGAATGTCCATTGTTGTTCAGATCTCCTGGGGTGATACCACTGTATGCTGTATGTGTAATTCCGATATCAGACGGATTAATCACCTGAAATTTGCTGTTGCCCTCATTTCTCAGAATTACCAGATCGCCGCCCATATTGCAACTCAGAATATCGATATTTCCGTCGCCGTCATAATCAGTAGCTATTACCCCTTGTGAAGCAGGAGCCTCTTCAAGTTCTTTATTTTCAAGTTTGATAAAGTTAAAATTTCCCTGATTAATATATATTTCATTCCTTTCACCCGGAGGATCATCAGTTCCTTTCCAACCGGATACGAATACAAGGTCAAGTAACCCATTTTTATTAAAATCAAAAGCAGTTACTCCTCTGCTGAATTCAGTGATTCCTTTCATAACCGGGGGAGTCCTTTCTTTGAAAGAATTACCGTTCATGTTTTCATAGATCATATTATTTATTGGGCCTCCGTCAAGTGACAGTGTATAACTGTTAATCAAATCAATTAAACCGTTATTATTCAAATCGGCAAATACCGCCCCGTGTGAACCTCCATCAATATCATCAATGCCCATTTGTTTGGCACGCTCAGGAATTCGATAATTTCCAAGATTTTCATAAAACAATTCAGAATAGGGATAATTTGGGTATTTCCAATTCATTGTAATATAAACATCGGGGTATTTATTTCCGGTAACATCGCACCACATCACTCCATGACCTCCCAAACTGTCCGGATGGCCTGGCCCTCCAAATCCGGTCTGTTTTGTAATATCAACGATAATAATATCATCAGAGGAAGTCTGACCATTAATCCACAAATTGTTTAAAATAAAAACTGCAATAAATAATATTCTCATTTTTTTTCTTAATCTTTTAACCAATCCATTCTTTTTGCCCAATCATCCAGGTATTCCTTGCGATACAAATTAACAGTTCTGGCTCCATGTCTTCCATTTTCGATTAAGGAATCAGCCATATTATCAGTCCAGTAATTTTCGCCATGGCCGTTTTTAACAAACGCACCACCCCAGCTTGCTCCTTCAGGATTATTGGGATCACCATGCAACATATAGAGGACTGAAGGAGTATCGCCCATTTTAATATCTTTTTTCTTCTCCCAAAAAAGATTACCTAAAGCACCGTGTCCTTTCACATTTTTTTCTACAAAACTTTTATTTCCATAATCATTTTCCTGATATCCCCCCATATACATACCCCTGAATGTGGTATTGTTTTCAATCCACCATAAATCCGGGTGATTGTTGTATAGATAGTCACGGGACTTTTCGTCCTGAACGGTATTCCAGGAGCCATTGGAGTAAACTCTAATGTATTTTTTAATTTCCGGTGCTCTGTGAACAGCCTGTGCGACGTCAGTGATTGAACCCCAAACCAGAATATAAAGCGGGTTTTTATTTTTTTCCATTGCCCGTTTAACGATCCATGTAGCGCCCTCACTAAATTCCTGTGGAATTTCACCCGGTTGGGGATCTGTTGCCCCCTGCTTAGTAACTTTATGAAGTGAAGCAGGACTGGGAAACCCCTTTGAATAGCTTCTTAACTTCTTAAAATCCTGCTTATAAGCGTGAATGACTTCTTCAATATGTTCCTTTCTTCCTTGTTTCGGAGGAGAACTGACAAGTCCCTCGATTTCGAATCTGTCGGCATATAAAAGGAAATGTACCATTGACTGATAGTCATCGGGGTCACTTCCTCCTATATCTGTAGAAATAATAACTCTTGGTTTGCCAGTATTCTGTGAATAACTGGTACTTAAAAACAGAAGTAAAATAAAGTATAATAATATTTTAGCCATTGAAGTTTTTTTATTTTGATTATAAAATTTGCCTATGTATTCTTGCTTTTAGTTCATTTTTACATTTTACTTATAAATACCCACTATTCATTGTACCCTACAGCGATAACCCAGTCCGACTTTGAACCAAAGTGGATAGTATGAAAGCCAGCTTTAAGGGTGTCGAAATTGGTTTTGTAATAGTTTTTTTAGTGTCAATAGAAAAAATTGGTTGACTGCCTGGCATTCCGTTAAGATCGATTAAAACTGAGTCTGCCTCTTCAATGAAAAAAACAAACTGCTTTTTGTTAATTGCAGAAAGACAATAACCATTTGTTTCACTAACAACGCGCTGATTGTCCGGTGACATGCTCAGTTGCAACCGGCCATTTTTCCAAAATTCCCGATATGTACGAAATGCTAGTTTGAGAGATTCGGGATAGTAACCGCACGGACCATTCGGGTTGAATGGCCCATATGCATTAAACCGCTCAGAAAAGTGACCAAAAAAACCTCCCATTCCTCCGGCCATTACCTCCCACCAAATTAGTCGGCGGCTATTTGTTTCGTTTAGTCTATTCGAATCCGGCACAGAATGAGGCCAGCATTTCCAACGATTGTATGTATGACGCTCTTCATAAATGGATGGTTTGTTTATTTTTGTTTCTAAATGTTGCTTAATTTCATGATATCCAGATGGCCCAGTTGCAGATGCAGTTAAATCATAGGGACCACCGAATCCAGCATAAGAATTGGCTCCAAAACTCTCATTTTCCCAACCACGGGAAGTGAGAATATGAGGCCAGCCCATCCTTTTGTTCAATTCATCAGCCCACCAGGCACAATCTTCTTCAACATTCGGCATTTCAAAAGTGTCAAAGCCAAAGCTCATGGTCCAACCTGGCAATGGTCCTAACCGAGCAGCAATATAGCGAATGAGCCTTCGGTGGCTTTTTCCCCGTAATCCATCTGGAAGGAAATTTGGAGTTTGTTTCCGATCATTATCACCCCACGCCCAAATGTGTGTACGTCCTCCACTTTGATGTGCACAATTTATTGCTTCCTCAAGAATATCAAACAATTCTGGATCCGGGTTGAATTTTTCGGTATTAGGACTAATGGAAAAGTCATTAATACTGAGAGCTCCCATTCGGAACCAACTATAAAAAGGAGAGAAAAAATAGATATTAAAACCATTATCCTGGGTGTTATTCCAATAGTCTTTAATAAGATTGGACCTGCCAGGATCACTTAAGATTCTTGTGTGATGATCATATTGTTGTTCATAGTCCTGCTGATTCATGAATACTTGATATACATATCCATTCAGATGGTCAATATTTTCTTCCATAATGGCGAACTTGTTACCTACAGAAGTTAGAAATCCTTTAATATTGGAGTTTGTCCTTGGTTTTACCATTACAGATCCAAAATGCCCATTAAGATTAACATCACTGCTTAAAGTCGAAAAAATCCATCTTCCTTCCTTTATACCGGTAAACCTAAATTTCCATTTATTTTCTCCTGCATAAAACATTTCAGTATTATGTCGTTCACCTGAAAAGCCATGGACGAAAGTAACCACAGCAACTACATCAAAAGGATTATCCGTCCACGATCTATTTTCCAACGTCCATTCTTCATACAGCCACATTGTGGCTTCCCGTTCGTTAAAATTAATTCCAAAGCTATTGGTTACGAAAAGACAAATCAATGCAAGAATAATATGCCTCTTCTGGAATATTAATCTATCCCTAAGTTGAATGATAGCATCTTTTTGCTGATTGTTTTCAAAATGAAATATATTTCTCATAATTATTTATATTCATTTTCTAAATTTTCGCAACGATTAAAATATGTCAAATTAGGATTAGAAACTGATTCTGAAAAATGAACCTAAAATTAATTTTTCAATTTATTTTCAAGATAAAAATGAAGATCACCATGCCAGGGTTTTGATAAAATATCAATATCACCATCACCATCTGCATCAGCCCCTAGTGCTTCATGTACTCTTTTTCCCTCAAGTATTAAATTTTCCTTCCATTCTGAACCATCGCCAGAAATATTTTCCCAAATTAAAAGTTTATGCATTCCCGGTGAACAAGTTCGTTGTGCAGTTCTACTTCGCCATTGAGTAAATGCTGAAAATGCAGGTTCGTTGATAACTGATTTAATTTCGATATGTTTACGTGTTTCAGCAGCTTCCATTTCCAGAAGTGTTCGCGTGGCCGGAGCGTTGGTAGGCACAGTAGCCAGGATACCCAGCTTTTTACCTTTTGCAACGGCTTCTTTTGCCATCGGCTCATCAATGTTGAATACGGGTTTATTGATCATCTGCCGGGCTATCCTTGTACCCGGCCCCATTGTGGTACATGAACACATCAATACATCGGCGTCGGTAGCCTCTGCCGCCTGGTAATAAAGGATCATCCGCCGAATTACCTCTTTCGTCGGCCCTCCGTATGGTAACGATTCACTTAACAGGGAATCATCCATAATATTAATAATTTCGACATCGGGATTTTCTTTTAACCACGGATTGGCAAAAGGTTCAATTACTGATTTGTTGTACCAGTTGACCGTATGGATAATTGCAAGTTTTTTCATAACAAATTCTCTTTATAGTTTCTTTTCTTATTATTTCTTTTTTACATGAATAATAACAGTAACTTTCCCTGTACTATTCAAACCATCGCTTACACTCCAGCTAAACTGATCTGTCCCAACATAATCAGGATTTGATTTATACACCCTGTCATTACCGCTTCCCGACAACTGACCATGGGTAGGTTCTTTCAATATTTTAAAAACATATGGTTCCGGGCCATCCGGATCATAAAAGCCCAGTTGTATCCCTACCGGTTCCCCTGAATTTACTTCTGCGATGGTTTTAGTTAGGATTGGAGAATTATTTTTTGGATGTTTAATTATACGGTGAATTTGACAGATTTTTCCCCATTTGTTAGCTGCGATTATTTTAATCTGTCCATTTTCTTTTACATTTTCAGGTACAGAAAAACCCGGAGGATTACTTTTTATCATAAGCGGAGTTATTTCTGATCCTTCCAGTAATTCTACGTTAAGCGACGTAGTATTTTGAAAGTTCAGAAAAACCTTTTCACCACAGGTAAACTCTACATCTTTAACAGGAGAATTAACCACCGGATATTTGGAAATAAAGTTTCCGCTTACACGGATAACCACATCGGTTGTATCACCGGAATCAATATCGCACCAGTTTCCACCGGAAACGTCAGGCAAAGGGGAAAATTTTCCCGAATAAATATCCATCTTTTCCACTTTAAACTGTCCGGAAACATCAATTAAATCCAATTGTACCTGTCCGCCATTTTGACTAAAAATAATGTAACTGTTGCCAAACCTACCACATTGCCTGGTCAACCCGCTGTTCCTGATTTTCTCCGAAGCCGGGGCAAAATCTTCCGTATTTACATTAGCAAAGAATTTACCGAAATACTGCATACATTGCATTCCGGTATCCCGTTCCATCAGATATTCATAAATCGTTTGTCCGTTATTCTTTGCTAATTGCGGGACAAATACATTATCCTGTACATGTGCCCGCATCAAACTTCCCATGGTGGGAAAAGCCAACCCGGAAATAAAATTTCTATAAGTATTGCGCAGGCCCGGATTTATACCTTCCTTGTATTCGTACCAATATTCCTCAAACATTAAAGGTTTTCCGTATTGCCGATAATCAGCTGTGGTTATATACTGGTATTCGGCATTCATCCGTCCAAAGGCATTTCTGTTTGACTGGATGCATAAAAAATCAATATCTTTATCACGAGCAGTTGCACGGTCGATATAACGGTGGTGGCTTCCGATTGGATGATCGTATGGATCTTCCAGTTTTATCAGATGAGCCATTGCTGCCGCATTTTCGTACCAGGTCGACCATGGCGGATTTACTTCATCTACTTCTCCGTAAAGAACCCACCGTACATTGAAAGCTGAATACCGGCGAACACAATACCGGAACCAACGTTCATTCATTTCTTTTGTGTTGAATAAAGTAAACCATTTACTGTTATCCGGGAATCCCCCAACCGTTAGCCCCATTACAATCCCATGCTGGTTGGCATATTCAATCCAACCATCTAGTCGGTCGAAAAAGGCTTCGTTTAACACTTCGATATCAGGACTACCCGAAAAAGGTAAAATGCCGGCCCGATTGTTTAAAGCACGCCAGATACAACCAAGAAAAGTATTAAAACCCCGTTGTTGCAATGCATTTATCCAATCTTTCCATTCATCGGTAAAAAACTCTTCAGTAAAAGCCCACTGGGTATCACCAACGGGAAGGAATTTAGCGCCATCGCTTAGTTTCCAGGAATATCCGTCGGCCTGCAAAAAACCGTGGTACAGGGCATTGTGGCGGATTTCTTCCTTAGTTGGACGAATGGCCTTAAAAGTTCCTTTGACACCATTTAAGCCCGAATCAGATGAAACAGTATAAAAACGCCATGTACCTTCATGCTGCGGAGAAAACCGGATAGAAAAAATATTACCGCCATCCCAGTACCCATTTACTTTGACGGAATCATTTTCCGAATCAATAAAAACCGCCTCCGCATCCGGCCCATCTGTATAGGGATTTTCTCCCGGATTAGCTGCACCAAGACTTATTTTCAAAACAGTAAAAAGCTTTACTTCATCTGGAACAGAACCGGTTAATCCAGTCGTTTTAAATGAACCTGCAACACATTCTGATATGGCCGGGCAGAACAAAAAAAAGAGTATTGTTGCTATTTTGAATCCTAATCTGTTCATCGCTTATTAAGTTATCTGAATAACAATCCGTTTGTACGTTGTTAACGAAGGAGTCCCATTATCTGTAACTTCCAGAATTAAATGGATGGTCCGATTGTGCAAACTTTCAGGAATGGTAACCGTACATATTTGTCCACCTTTCGATGTAACCAGTTTTGAACATTCAGCGAAACCTATTTCATTGTAAAAAAACCAATGAAAAGAAAGATCATTTTTATCGGGGTCAGCACAGTCTGAGGCATCAAAGACCAAAGAACTACCATTATTGGAATTAACAAACAATGGCATTTTCCCGTCAGAATTGTTCACTTTGACGAAGGGATTATGGTTTGCTTCTTTATAAGATTTCACACACCAGTCTAACCTTGACATAAAATCGCGTTGAAATGCCGGCCTCCATCGTGCAACAGTGTGGCGTTCATTTAAAGTTCCATCCAGAAAATCCTGCGCATCAATAAAAAGGTTCTTTTTTAGCAGACGGTACCTTCCGCCCCATCCGCCCCATTCAGGTTTGTCCGGGAAATTAAGTCCGTTGCAGATTAAACCGAGAAAAGATGGAGAATCACCTTCTTTCAGCCCGTCGGTTCCAGCGCCGTTTAAAGGGTAACAGTTGCTCAAAGCACCATGGTTATGAACATTTTTTTCCACCCATTTCCCATTTTGCATACTGTGATCTCCGGTCATGTACATGCCTCGTAAAGCCGAAATTTCACGAATCCCAAAGTTTCCGGTAAATACAAAACCATCGGCAATGTACTGGATATCCTTGAAATTATTCAGTATCCAGTCCCGGTGTTTGTCCTGATCGCCAATAGCATGTACCTGTATTTTTTTACAAAAAGCAGAAACCGCATCCTTGCTGCGAGATTCCTGAATTTTCCATAAAGCCTGGACCAGTTCGCGCTGTCCGCCCCAAATAACAATATGTACAATGTCTTTTGATTCATCTATAACTTTTATAATGTAATCTGAAGCTTCGGAATTTTTGTTTTCACCAAATACTGAGGGATCACCCAATCCGCTTTTAACTACCGACAAAAGATAATCCGGTAAAGGATAACCTTTTGAGTGATGCAGCAAATTCGGATAAACCTGTTTATATGCTTTTATCTGTTGTATTATAAGATCAGGTCGCGTATCGTGCCCGTGGCCCAGACGGCTGGTAGCACAAATAGCTTTCACATCAAACATATCAGAATACAAAAGAAACCGGACAAGGCTTTGCTGGTCATCTGTATCACCACCAATATCAGTTAATACAACGACTGCCGGTTTTTCCGAAGCATAAATTACCAGTTCCGGTATAAAAAAAATCAAAAACAGAAAAATGGTTTTCATTGGTTTATTTAGCTTATTAAATTAATTATTATTTAGTCTGTTTGCCCGATGATGCAGGATCTTTCGCGTCATAACGTCCCCCGAAGCGCTTTAAAAGCTGTTCACGTGTTTGCGGATTACCATTTTTATCCATAAAAATTTCTGTCCATGGCGGTCGCGTAGATGGATCAACTAAAATAGAATAAGCTCCGATATTCCGAAGATTGTGGCTCCCTTTTTTGGTATCCCAAACGCCACCATATTTATTTCCCAGATGTTGTTTAAAAGGAAAAATCTGAAATGCTTTCCAGGCCGGTTCTTCCGGCGAAAGTTTACCGAGAAGTTTTCCTTCGGAATCAACCGCATACGATCCGCCCTGAAAGATTGTCGCCACAATCGGTAACTGGCTGTCAAAAGCTCTCGCCGGTATCAGGTGGCCCATATCATCGGCAACTGAAAGATGAAGGACAACATCAGCGCCCAGCAGCTCTTCACAGCGAACCGTTTCAGGAAACCACATATCTGCACAGATACTGATTCCATAAAGGACTCCATCAAGTTCAATCAGTTCAAATTGTTCTCCCTGTGACCATCCCCACCAGGTTTGCTCTCCCAAATTTGCCTGTACTTTGCGGTATTTTCCCTTAAAGTTTCCCTGCCCGTCGATGATGAATGCGGTATTATAGAGTTTTCCGGCATCAGCCTCCACCAACCAACCAACCAGTGCAACTCCCAACTCACGGGCCAGCCGTATATAATTCTGATACCACTTCCCTTTTCCCGGGATGGTTTCAGCTATACTGTTAATAATTTCCTCTTTTGGATAGGGCCATCCGGAAATGGCATATTCGGGAAAACAGATGAGATTTGGTTTCGGATTGATGGTTGAAGCCTCTCTTGCCAATTTTTCAAACAGTGCAAAGTTGGTGTCAAAGCCGGGATTTTCCGATTTGTAATGTTCAGCGCCTGCCTGCAGCGCAACAATATTCACTTTGTGATTAGGATCCCGCTCGGAAGGATTTTCATTTTCACCTGCCAATGCAGTTCCATAGCTCGAAATAACCAAAATTAACATTATCAGCAAGAGAAAAAAAATTGACTTTATGATTACATTTCTCTTCATTTTATTTTTCTTCAATATTCGCGCTTCCTTATTTCTTTGTAATGGCAGCTACCCAACCCCCTTTGTACGGAGCTGCAACAGTAACAACACTTCCTCCCTGCAATGTGGTTGCCTTAAACTTTCCGGTAGGTTCCGGAATTCTCCCCTCGGTTATGCTTATCCATTTCAAATCATACAATTGTGTTGTGCCCGGAAGTTCGAGGCCTACACTCCCGCCATTGGTAAAATAGAGTGCATACTTTTCGCCCGGATTTGCTGCCAGATATGCTTCATTGGATTGTCGTTCGCTGAGAAGTTCCATGTGTGGTTTTAGTTCCCAAAATTTCATCTCTTTTTCGAGCAACCGGGCTGAATTTATACAGGCTTTTGCCCTGTCGTTCAGTCCGTTGCCACTGGTGGGCCGGTGAAATCTTGAACTTGCAGAACCAGCAAGGATATTGCGCCAAAAACGCTCTATTCCGTCTTCCAATCCTCCACTACCGAACGAAGTATAACCACCTCCATATATTTTAGTGTGGTTGCATGGCCGCACCTTTCCTTTATTAACTTCCTGGATCAACCATAAAAGTTCGCTCCAGTGGTCATCATCGAAATTCCGGCTGTTGATCTGCGAAATATCTGCGAACATGTAATGTTCGGAATCTTTGAAAATAATTGGTGTATGCACCGCTTTTTTTCCCAAATGGGCATCATCAAACATATCAGTTGCGAAAACCATTACTCCGAGCTCAGATGCTTTTGACCGGATGAAATTAATCCAGTATTGCCCCCATTCTGCAGGAGTTGATGTTTCATTGTTCATGCAATATAAAACATGTCCGTAATTTAAACTGTAGGAAAGCATTTTCTCTACAAATACTTCTTGGTACTTTCTGATAAGATCAAGTTTGCTGTTATAAGCTGGCAAACCTGGAATGGAGTGAAAAAAAGGTTGTTTGTCGGAACTGGGATGTAAGGGGTATTCTTTACTGAAACCTGTTTCTTCGAACGAATAGTTGATATTACATGCCGGATTCCAGGGACTTATTTCCCAGTTATCTCTTGAAAAATCAAACCGGTCCCAAACCTCAATTTGTACAAATATTTCTCTCTCGCTTGTCCATCGCAGCATATTTTCGAATCGTGTCCAGTATTCCGGATTCCATTTATCCATATCATATTTTCCATCCGGAAGCAACAAATGTGCTTTTAATTCTTTGGGTTCACGCTGGCTCATAGTATTTCTTACATAATTCCCTCCCGCTTGTTTTATTTCATCCAGATGTTCTTTCAATCCATCAGCCAAAAAAATATGATCAGTTCTACTACCGCCCAGTAAAAGCACCGGTTTTCCTTTATATTGCCAGTATTGCGGGTTTTCTGACCAGGGTTGGATACGTTCTTCATTTTTAAAAACAGGATTTTCCAAATTTTGTGCAAAGGATAAATTTGTTATTAAGCCTATGATTGCAAAAATCAGAGTTGTTATGTTTTTCATTTCGAATTATTTAGTTGTTCAATAAATTTATCTGTTTAGTCATTTTTATACCTTTATTTCTCCATGGCGGCCAATGCCCAGTCGGATTTGTATGGAGCCTTAAAAGAATGCTGCCCTGTTTTTAGCTTTCCGATTTTTATCTCGCTGTATCTCTTACGCGTATCCACTGCAAATACATGTTTCGGTTTTCCGGAAAAACTGTAAGTCACTTCGTCAGTATCTTCCATGTAAAATACGTAATGATTATCATGCTCGCGCAGGCAGTAGCCGTTGGTCAGCGCGTTATCCGGGATCATATCCTTTTTGAAACGGTTGTTATCGTTCCAGAACACCGAAAAGCATTTTAGCTCCTCTCGGTTTGAATAAACCCCGCTGGAGTCGAGATTTCCCCATATGGCGCCAATTCCTCCGGCCATTGTATGATGCCATAATCCGCGTCTTGTTTCTTCTTCGTTGTAGTCTTTTTCGGGCCATTTGCTTGGCGGGTGACGCCGGATGCGGTAACGGTCACCGGATAGTGAAGGTTTTTGTGGCCGGGTGTTGATCATTTTTACCAAGGTTTCATACCATGGTTTATGAAATTCATAATCATAAAAATCGAGTCCCTCGTAAAACTGGGTGAATTGATTTGTTGCCGACCGTGCTCCCATTAGTTTGTTCCATCCAGGTTTCGAGTTCATGTAATCGTGCCAGTTTTTTAAATCTTTTTCACTTACCCATTCAAAAAGATCAAAACCGTAGCCCATAAACCATCCGTTGAGCGGACCAAGTTTTTCTGCAATCATATCCATCACCTTTTTTTCCTGAAGTCCCATTATGCCGTCTTTTGAGCTTTTTGATGTCCATTGCCGCTGGTGGTCGCCCCAAACCCACAAGTAGGTTACGCCACCGGCTTCGTACACTTTGTTAATGATCATGGCCAATTTTTCAAAGGTACGGGGATCAGGCACCGAATCATTTTTAGTAACTTTGTTATCGCCGATGTGAAACCACTGGCCAAAAACCGGAACGTGAACTCCATTGAATCCATGCCTTAGCATAAACTCGTCGATAAACAGTGCAAGATTTTCCTCGGTAACCACGCTCAAATCATTTTTATTACCAGTTTGAAATGAAAAATTAAGATCGGCATTATGTGTACTTTCTCCAGTTATGGCGTTACTTGTAAGTGCATCAAGCATTATCAGATTCGGTACGAAAGCCTGGTTTGTTTGGGTCCAGATAAATTTGTTTTTATATATTCCGATTTCGCCACGTTCGGAACCAGCAGATTTCACTGGTTCAATCGAATATAAAACCAAATAGTTAAAACTAAAGATAATTATAACGATTATTGCTTTCACTATGCTTCTCATCATCTCTGCGTCTGTTTTTTTATTTAATTAAATAATTTCTTGCAATTTCACCGGGTTTATAACCTGAAATTCAGATTTTATTTAACCATCAGGATTATTCTCCGGTATGAGGTCATTTCCGGTTTACCGTCATCTTTAATTTCAAGTATCAGATGAATCTCCCCTTTTGGAGCATCAGTAGGAATTGTGCCATTTAACGAGGCTTTGTCATTATTTTTCAAATTTATTTCAGAGGAAGAACATTCATCATAAATCCACCAGTTAAAAAATAATTTATCTCCGTCAGGATCATATGATGAGGAAGCATCGATGGAAATTGTTTTTCCGGCTTTTACATTCCGTTTTAAAACATCCCTGCTTTTGTCATTATCTATTATAGCAACCGGATTATGGTTTGCATCATTATACGATAATTTACACCAGCGCATCCGTGCTGCAAAATCGTTCTGATAGGCCTCCCGCCAGCGGGCAACAGCCCATTTACGCCGTAGGGAAGAGTCTTCCGATCCTGACCAGTGGTCATCTTCTGCTTCTACAAAATACTTGTTATTTTTTTGGATAAACCTGCCACCCCAGCCTCCCCAGTTGGGGAATTCAGTATTGTGCAGCCCGTTGGGATAAACATAAAACCATGATGGTGTATCACCTTCCTTTACCCCTTTTTTATTTCTTTCGCTGCCGGGATTTTGATTAACGTCGTCCGGATAACCCTCTCCGACAGGCCCCCAGGCGTTTATATTTTCACGAATCCATTCCTGTTGATTTAATGTTTCAACTCCCGGTTTAACCAGTGGGAGAGAGGGATGTTCCCCTCCCTTCGAATCGTTTTGATACATTCCGCGGAAAGAAGCTGACATTGAGTTGATAGATTTTGATCCCGGTTCCACATACCACAGGTCAGGAAAATTGGTACGAATCCACTCCCCGGTTCCAATGGGATGAATGTTATTTATGGCATCCTGATCAGAAATGGCATAAATCCTCAGTTTACGAATAAACTTCTGAACGTTTTTGGGTGTTCTTGTGCTTTTTACATCGAGCAAAGCCTGTGCAAGATCATGGGCGCCTCCCCAGATTGTGATGAAGATGGGCCCCTGGTTAGCATCCACTGTTTCTATAATATGTTGTGAACCGGGTGTTGCCTTTCCCGGAGCCAGGTTTTCTGCACCGCGGTTTACCTGTCCACCCCGAACAACAGCGCGAAGTGATTCAGCAGTCGGGTAGTCCGGATCATGCAGCAACAGGTTATTACGAACTTCGGAATAATCATTTATGGCATCCAGAATCAGTTTAGTATTGATTTGGTGCTTGTATCCCGCCCGGGGGATATTATCTGCTGTGGCAATGAGTCCAAGAATATTAAATTCGTTGGAATAAACCAGCAACCTCCTCAGCGATTGAGTATCATCGGGATCGCCGCCAATGTCGGTTAATACAATAAGCGCCGGTTTTTTTTCCTTTGCACAAATTATACCTGAGATTGAAACAAGGAAAAAAGCGAGAATAATTTTTTTTATCATATTTCAGTTTATTTAGTTTGCATCAGTAATACCTAATCTTCATCAGTTTCGGAGGGAGGTAAAAAGTTGAATGTACTTTTATTTTTCAGGATTCCTGAAATAATCAGCATTACAAAAATCAAAATTCACCCTTTGGATATTCCCAATCAATTAAATCATTGCTCCATGCTATTCCAATTGATGCATTTTTATCGAAATCGCCTTCCGTTTCTGACAAAGGTCCTGATCCATGAAAAAACATAATATATTTTTCAATTCCTTTTGTTGCATTAAGGTTTATGACAGCACCGGCAGTAAATCTTCCCCTGGACCAGTCCCATTCTTTTTGTCCCAGGGTAATGAGTTCACCCCATGGTAGCCAATTCTTCAAATTATTTGATTTTAAAATGCCTATACCGTTTTTAGGTGAATGGAACATGATGTATTCATTATTTCCGGTCAGGACACATACATTTTCCCCGGCCTCTGCCCTCCCCTGGAATGTCCAGTGCACAAGGTCGTATGACCACGACATGCTGACCCCATTCTGTTTATAAAAACACCAGAATTTCCCCTGCTCATCTTTGTCTTCCAGCAGGTATGGATCGATCATTCTTCCCATTTTTTCTACCGGGACTTTCCTGCCTTTTACCATCATAAGTTCGGGTTCTCCCCAGTTTATTAAATCTTTACTTCGCATGTAAAAAATTCTGGCATTTTGGTTTCCGTAACGAACCGGTTGCGTGTTGTAATGGTTCGGTCGGGGATAAGATTGCAGACATAAAATCCATTCATTTCCAAATCGGATTACATTTCCCGGACTGCAATAATTCAGATTCTGGTCGCGCGGTGTAATTTTTTTCGGCGAACTCCAGTTGATTAGGTCGCTGCTATGGGATGCGGCTGTATAAGAGAATATTTGACCGTTGCTTTCGGTTTCTACCAGAGTGAAGAAGAGATAAAAAACGCCATCAAAAAATACAACGGCCGGATCGCGAAATGCCATAGTGTCGTTTCCCTGAAAAATCACCGGCGACTTTAATTCCGATAGTAAAGACTGGCAATTTGCATCAATACTTAAGCACCATACACACAAAAAAAATACAAATTTTTTCATAAAATTACTTCTCTAAGGAAGTTCCCGGTTTAAGCCTTTGAAAAGTTATCCTGTGTTGTCCATCATTGATTTCCAGCACAGGATAACTTAAAACAATTGCTCAATCATCAAAATCAGGGCGTGGTAACCTCAATTTGTTCACTGTAGTTCAGTACGCTGGAGCCTGTTGCCCTGGCGCCTACCCGGATAAAATATTTCGTTTTGGAAGTCAGTCCCGAAATGGTTTTACTTCCTGAATTATCCGGAATACTTACTTTAACAGTCATATACTGCGGACCCGATCCGGTGCTGGCATTGGGATATGGATTTGTACTGCAGTATATTTCTCTGAGATTCGGTACTTTCCCGTTATTGGGCATCATTTCATAATTGACTGTAATTGAATTTGCCGAAGCAGAACCCGACAACACAGGCGGCTTTACGGTTATAAATGGTGTAACCACAAAGTCGTGCCCCACTACACTATTCTCAGAAAAATCTACCCGTAGCGTATCTCCCGTCATGGTCACCGGACCTGTGATCCAGATTTTGGTAGGCTTAGGGTAAAGTTTGGTGTTTTGATATGTTCCATCCCCGTTTACCCGGATATCGGTGGTTACAATATCACCTTCCGTAAGTGCTTTTATAACGATGGTATTGCTGGTGATATCGCCTGCAACAATATTTCCTGCAGCATCTTTTAAAACTCCCGAAATGGCACCGTCAAAACCAAAATCGGTAACGTCTTCGTTACAACCCGTCCACAACACCAATATGGACAAGCCTAGTACTATATGTTTTATATTTCTTAAAATTTTCATAATAGTGTTCTTTTATTCGATTAGTACAAAGGATTTTCAACAAGTTTTGGATTGTTGTCAATCCGGCTGTTGGTAATGGGATTGTAATAGTGTTCCGGTTTAAAGGAACGGCTGAATGATTCACAGTCGAACGGGATGAAATAATATTTCATGGTTGCAACATGCAGGATAATCTGTAATCCCTTCATACGGCCTGTAAGCACATTTTCAGCAATTCTCCAGCGGCGCAAATCCCAATAGCGATGGACTTCAAAGGCCAATTCAGATGACCGTTCGTTTCTGATTATATCCCTGGTAATCGACGATGCATCTACAAGGCTGATACCGGCCCTGCTTCGGGTCATATTTAGCGCTTCGGCAGCCGGTCCGGGATTACCCAACTCAAATTCAGCCTCGGCCTTAATCAGGTACATTTCGGCAAGACGAAATACAATCCAGTTTAATTTTGACTGGCCCGACGGTATTTTTCTCTGCGAATCATCGACATATTTTTTGATATGAAATCCTGAATTGGTGCTGAAGTCATCTTTCACCAGCGAGCGTGAGTCCAGTCCCGCACCGGGAATACCCTCGTAACTTTGGTTGGGATTACGGATTATTTCTGACGGCGTTGGAGTGGCAGCCGGATCTATACCTTCGTAAGTTTCAACTGTAATGGAGCCAAAATTGTCTCCTTCAAAAAAAACTGTAGCAAACAGTCGCGGGTCTTTATTGAGAAATGGCCCTTTTCCAGTATCATAAAGATTTTCCGGTCCAAATAGCGGTTGATCAGCAGAACCATCTGTATTTTCATATCTCAGGATAAAATTCAGGGTGGGATCTCCCTGACCTCCACGATCAGCCCACTGATTGGGCCCAATCCATTCGTTCCAGCTATGACCGATATTAACCCCGTCGTAAGGTTTGATAAATATCAATTCATCATTATCAGCGATAAACAGATTCCGGTAGTTTTCCACTTTATCTGCAGGATTTGCATTGTAAAGGCTGTATTTTCCCGAGTTAATCACAGCGCTTGCAGCAGCAGATGCTTTCTGGTAATATGATTGAGTCTTGTTAGCCGGTATGCCCACCAGGCCATTTAACTGAACCGTGCTGTATTTTGCGATAGAAGCGGCCCATAAATTTGTCCTTGCCTGCAGAGCAAGCGCTGCCCATTTGTTTACACGCCCGCGCGGTGTTGATACATCGGGAAGCATTCCTGCAGCAATGGTACACTCGCTGTCTATAAAATCGGCTATCGCTTCCTCGGTGGCCCTGACCACATACTTTTCATCGATTTCCGAGAAAGGATCCACAACCACATCAACCAGCGGAACTCCACCATATCTTTTCATCATTTCAAAATAAACATAAGCACGAATAAACCGGACTTCACCCTCCAGTTGTCCTTTTAAACTTTCACTTATTTCAGCAGTTTGAATATTTTCAAGGAAAATATTGATATCCCTGATATAAGTATAATCCCAATAGGCATGCGCTTCGCTGCTTCTGCTAACCGTTCCCTGGGTAACGTTGTTGCTGTTCCCTGTGGATTGAGTTCCCTCATCGCTGTAATTATACCACGCTCCCTGTTCAAAGTCAAAAAACGGGAAACGGCTGTACAGATTGGTTACGTATCCTTTAACCATTGCTTCATCCATCCACACCTGGTTCGCTGATATTTTATTCAGCGGTTCGCGATTAAGGACATCCTCATCGCAGGCGACCAGAAGGATAAAAATAAAAAGCGAGAAATATTTTATTGAATTCATAATAATTTAAGATTTTAAGATTAAAACTTTAAAACTACTCCCAGATTATATGTTCCAACAGGAGGATAATAATCACCCATAACCCTTGCAGCGCTGGTATCTATTTCCGGGTCCATGTAAAATCTCGACAATGCCGAGAAGGTGAGAAGATTGTATCCTGACACATAAAACTTACAGTTATCGATTCCCCATTTTCCAAGGAGCGATTCCGGCAATGTATAACCCAACTCAATGGTTTTCAGTCGGATATAATCACCTTTAATAAGCCAAAAATCCGAACTTGCATAACTTGGATGACTACGGTTGTAATTATCTGTTCTGTAAAGCGGAAATTTTGCATTCACAGTATTAGCCGGAAGCCATGGATTGCCCTCCGGAATATAGGCATCAGTAAGCATATAAGTGAAAGGCGTGTTACCGGCATAGAATGGCAAGCGATAATCCGGTGCACTTTGTACATTTACATCATACAATCCTGCGCCCTGCCATAACATGTTAAAATCAAATGACTTCCAATTCAGAGACATGTTCAATCCAAAAAATAATTTTGGGAAAACCCCTCTGCCTATGATCACGTTATCTTCTGCAGTAATTCTTCCATCACCGTTGTAATCAATTTTTTTAACATCACCAGGCAGAATGGTTGCATTGTTTCTTCCATCCTGGTCAGCCCAGTTTTGAATTTCTTCAATTGAAGTAAACAGACCATCGGTCTTTACACCCCAAAAGTTATCAGTCCATTCGCCAATTCGGTTGCCTCTGCGGAAGGCCTCCTGACTTGCAAATTCATTCTGGTCTACAAATACTGTTTTTTCACGGTTCCATGCCAGATTTCCTCCAACCAAATAATTGAATTCTCCAACCTTGTTGCTGTGTGAAAGATTTATTTCAAAACCACGGTTATCGTATTCGGCATAGTTCACCTGAGGCAAAGATGCTCCAACAGTATTGGGAAGTGAAAGAATTCGTGAACCCAACACGTCTGTTCGAAGGCGGTAGAAGTAATCAAATGAACCTTCCAGTTTAGATTCCCAAAGGTTAAAATCGAGTCCTACATTGGTTGTGGTCATTTTTTCCCAGGTAATTTCAGGATTAGGAATAGCGTCTGCCCTAATCCCCTTGTTTAGTTCATTTGTTGATTCATCATAAATATAGGCTGATGTAATAGTGAATGTTTCAAGGTATTGAAACTGTCCCGTATTATCATATCCCAATTTACCGTATGAAGCCCTAAGTTTTAGATTGGTCAGGTAACTAATGTTGTCCTTAATAAAGTTTTCTTCTGACAATCTCCACCCTACTGATGCCGAAGGAAAAAATCCCCATCTTGTTTCTTTGGGGAAACGCGGCGATGCGTCATAACGGCTGTTAAATTCAAACAGATATTTTCCTTTATAACCGTAATTGAAACGGGTAATTAAGCCTTTTCGACCATCCTCTCCTGCACTGCCATTGTTGTCCTTATCGAGGTCAGGACCGGCAAACAGGTAATCGATGTCAAAATCATACCGGATTCTTGAGGCTTCGAACCAGTTGTTGTCATTCGATAATATTTCATAAACAGCCAAAGCGTTAACCACATGATCGTTAAAATCTTTTCCCCAGGTTAGATAATACTGTTGGTCGATATTATTATTAATCTGCATTCTCTCGTATAACCGGGAAGGGTCATTCAGGTAACTCCTTAATGAATATTCCTCTGAATCCCAGTCATAGTTATATACAGGCGTTTTAAGTTCGTATTGTTTGTCCTTGTCATACCTTCTGTATAACCTGTAGTTTGCCTTAGCTTCGATTCCAAATGGAAGTTGATAAGCGAATGAAAATTTCAAATCTCCGGTAAGCGTATTCCAGCTTTTATAACCACCGTTATCCATTTCGGCATAAATAAGCGGATTTATATCGGCTCCCGGATATGAAGTCAAATATTCTGATTCCGGATATTGATCAGGTGATGGCCCGTAAGGCCTGTGACGATAAATTTTCCCCATTATACCTGTTTTGTTTCCAGCGGCTGCACTGCTTCTCTCCATTTGAAATACCGGTCCGAGATAGTCCTGGTATTGTAATGCGATATCAACCCCGACATTAAATTTTTCGGATATTTTAACATCGAGGTTCGATCTCAGGTTGTATCTTTTAAACTCGGTATCATCCGCGCGTGGCATGGCTTCCTGATAAAAGTAACCACCTGAAACAAAGTATTTTACTTTGTCAGTTCCTCCCTGAATATTTAAATTATGTTGTGTTTGCGGAGCAAATTTTCTTAATGTAAGATCCCACCAATCATTGTTTGGATAACGGTTAGGCTGAGATCCGTTGGCAAAAATCTCAATTTGTTCATCGGTCCACACCGGATCTAAATCCTGGTTATACCTTGAAAGATTTTCCATTCTTGCATATTGTTCCGATGTAACAAAATCCGGAACAACAGGAAAGAATTGTAATCCATAATTTCCTGTATAGGTTATTTTAGCCTCCGAAATATTCCCCCGTTTGGTTTCAACCAGTATTACTCCATTTCCGGCCCTCGCGCCATACACTGCCGCAGATGCGGCATCTTTCAATACACTGAAATTCTTAATGTCGTTGGGATCAAGTTGTTTAAAGTCTTCTGAAGTGGCCGGCATACCGTCAATAATGAGCAAGGGGGAGCCAAAACCACGAATATTAAAGCTGATTTCAGTCTCACCAGGCTGTCCGTTGGTGTTTTTCACATAAACACCTGAAGCCCTACCCATAATTGACTGTGCAATGGTTGGCATAGGGACTGAGGTCAGTTCTTCAGCATTTACGTTTGAAATACTACCTGTAAGATTAACTTTTTTCATAGTACCATAACCAATTGCAACCACCTCGTCAATCCCAATCGTCTCATCCTCCATCACCACCGTAAATGTTGTCCTTCCATCTATCGATACCTCCTGAGTCCGCATCCCAACAAACGAGAACTGCAGGGTTTCGGCATCAGGCGGAATGGCAAATGAGAAATTTCCATCGGTATTGGTAACTGTCCCAGTTATTGTGCCTTTAACCACCACGGTTACTCCTGGTAAAGGCTGATTTCTGCTGTCGGTAACTTTGCCCGAAACCGAATTCTGCTGCCGACCAGCTTCTGATTCTGACAGAAAAGATGGGGCCAAAATAATTTTCCGGTCGGTTATCGTATAAACCACGTCGGTTCCGGCAAAAAGTTCATTTAGTATCTCATCAATTTTCCTGTTTTTGACAGAAATGGATACTTCACGTTCCGTATCAATCAGTTTTTCATTGTACAAAAAGAAAAATTCCGAATTATTTTCAATATCATCGAGCAAATCTACCAGTTTTTGGTTATTTGCGTCGAGCGAAAGCCTAGCTTTTTGTGAATAGGCATCATTGGCGTAACTATGAAGTATTGTAACGAGAAGTAAAAATAGTGTAATTCTCATAATCCGTAATGTTTTTAACAGAATGTGTTTATCACATTCACTACTAAATTTATTTTTTTTCATAAATTTGAAATGTTAATTGTTAAAAAATTTGTTAAGCAAGTTTTTTTAAGGAAATCGTATCCGCGATTTCCTTTTTTTTGTTTAGTCCGGTCCGTTTCGTAGTTTCATTTTAGTTAGGTTTTAGTTTAATTTTATTTGTCAGATTTTCTTTTTGTAAACAAGTACGTTGGATTTCTGAAAAGTGCCGTCGTTAAGGATTTTTCGGTCAATTATACGGTATTCTAAAGGTGAAGTCATGGCCAGATAACGAAATACATCTTCCAGTGAATCATCCTGGAATGTTCCCCTAATAACGTATTTTTTGAGTTCTGTATCCATAAGCTTCACATCCACATTATACCAGCGCTCGATTCTCCGGGCCACTTCTTCCATAGGATCACTCCTGAAAACTAGTTTGCCTTCTTTCCATGCCGAATACTTGAAAGGTTCTGTGATATTGATATTTATTGAATCTGAAGTATATATCAGTCGTTCATCAGGGTTCATTTCAATGGCAGAAGCAATACCGGGAGCGGTAAATTGAACTTTCCCTTCTTCCAGTACCACTTCCACATATTTTTCTTCAGGATAGGCATTCATATTAAACTTGGTACCCAGTACCTTCACGGTTGATTTTCCTCCCGTAATTTCAAAAGGATGGGCTTCATCTTTTGCTACATGAAACCAGGCTTCGCCGGTCATGCTCACCTTCCTGTTCCCACTGAAGGGAATCTGGTACTCCAGCGAAGAACCGCTGTTCAGCCACCCTTTGGTTCCATCCGGTAAATTAAAACTTATTCTCGAACCCAAAGGGGCATACAGCGCAGTGGTAACATGCTTTTCTGCCGGTATTATATCTTCAGATTTTTGTGTAGAGAACCAGATGCCACTTGCAATTAATAAAGGAATCAGCAACACGGCTGCAGCTATTGAATACCACCGATAGATTATTCGGACAACCGTAAGTTTTGTTTTACTTTCCTTATTATGAATCATATGATGGATGCGGTCTAGCAGGGGAGAAAGTTTAAAATCTTCTGTCGGATTATTTTTCACGTATTCACAAAATTCCAAACGGATTTGCTTTTCAAATTCCAGGTTGTTTTCATTTTCAGCAAACAAGGAATAAACGGACGGTAATTCCGACTCAGGCAAATTGTCTTCACGGAAACGTTTTAATTTTTCTATATCGAACTGATTGATCATGTTTCTTTTTAATAAAATCCTCCTCTGTTTCAAGGAGGATTTTTAAACTAACTAACCTAAGCTATTTTTACGAAAAAACTTTTACTTTTTCTCGTTTAACAAGTAATAGCCTTGACAGACTATAATCTCACGAAAAAAAGTCATTTTTTTACAAATTATTTTTAACTATTCTATAAAACTCTAATTTACTGACAGTTAAATGCAATCTGTTTTTACTGAATAAATACTTCAAGAAACAGAATTAAGGCAAGATTTTCTCCTGTGATGTGCAGTTTTAAAAACTTAAGGGTTGTCGAAATATAATTATTAACCGTTCCGGGAGCAAGGTTCATTTCTTCAGCAATTTCTTTGGTGCTTTTTCCTTCTCTGCGGCTTTTAATAAATATTTGTTTTTGTTTATTAGGCAGTTTTTCAATCAGTTGATTCACCTGATCCAGTAACACCTTATATTCCATCTGTTCTTCATGATCAATGGCAGACTGTTCATCGGTACCCGATTCTTCAATGAATTTCAAATAGATTTGTTTTTTTCGGAAAATCCGGCACATGTCATGGTAGGCGATGGTAAATAGATAAGATTTAAGCGAGGATTCCTTTTTAATTTTTTTTCTTTTTTCCCATATCTTAAGGAAAACATCCTGCACCAATCCTTCCGTCTCTTCTTTTGATTTAAGATATTTAAGAGCAAATCCGAACAGCCGGTCGCCATATCTTTTGAAAATCTGGTCAAACGCTTCCTGGTCGTCCTTTTGGAGTTTTTCAACCAATTCATCGTCCGGTGTCTGTTCGTTTATTTTCATTTTAGGTTGAATATACGATATAAAATAGAAAACAAGAATGGAAATATAACAAAAAATTAAGATAAAAGGCATCTATAATTTTCATGAACGCTTCTCCAGATGTTGAATTCGAATGTAAAAATTAATACGTGTGTATTATAATTATCTGCTTTGCCTGCATGCTCAAGCGGATTTCCGTAAGTTTATATAGGCTTTATGTTAGAATGTAAACAATTAATTTTAACTATTAACAATCAATATCTTAACCGGCTTTCTCTTTTGGTTCATTTTCTCTGTTGCCATAATCTAAAAGAGAAAAGAAGCCCAACTGCTTTTTTCCGGTGGAAAAAAACCGAATTTTTTTTTTGCAAAAAATGATTCCATAAACTCCTGACAATAAACCAAAAACAAGGGAAATTCTTAAAAACCTGGTTTTTAAATCAGCGAACATGCCAAGCCCGCCCTAACCATTCAGGCAGAAAAAAGAGCAGATTCTCAGGAAATATGCGGCTAAAATTCAAAATTTATATTTTTATTTCCGGTAATCAGGAAGAATAGAAACTTCGTCATTGTAATATTTTGTTGATTGATCAAGCGAGGGTGAGAAATAAGAAACTTTTCCTTTTGTAATCTTCCGAAAGTATTAAAATCCGGTGTTTATTGGTTTGAGGTTGCGGAATTGTGTTTCACCCCAGTTTTACTTCAATGCAAAAAAGTAAATCTGAGGTGAAATTGATACATACTTAAAATACTTTTCTTTCATATTTTTTCCGATTTAAAAACTAAAAATCCAGCAATTTCCTCTGGTAACTCTCCTTAGTATCATCTTCGAAAGTATCCAGGTAGCTTTCAGTGGTTCTTAAACTACTATGCCCAAGGCTCTCGCTAATAAATTCCACTGGTGCTCCCGAACGTTTCAGTACTGTTGCAAATGAATGCCTGGCGGTATAGGTTGTTAACGACAATTCGAAACCAAGCTCCTTGCCGATACGCTTGGTATATTTATTAATCGTTTTTGTTGCTTGTTGTATTTTTGCATACTCCTGCTCAGGAGTGTCATTTTCAGAAAGTATCGGAAAAACATAATCTTCAGGTGCTGTATTTCTGTTTCCCCATTTGTGAATGATTGCATTAATTTCCGGAATACGAATAACAATAATACTTTTTTGATTGGCTTTAGTGGAGCGTTCTGTTTTTGCTCTCACAAATGAGATACGTTTAGAATCGAGGTTCTTATATTTTAGCCTGGCAATATCTTTTACATTCACACCATTACATAAGTAGCTGAAAACCCACAAATCTTTTGCCCGTTCTTCCGCGTCCGTCTTTGGTGCGTATTCGATAATTTTTTTAATATCAGAAATAGCAAGTGCTTTTTTTGTATTTCTGGCTGATGGAATTTGGTATTTATTTTTGGAAAACGGATAATTTGCTCGTGGCAAAAGACCATCTTCGATAGCTTGATTTAAAATGGTTCTTAGGTTTCGAAGATAAATACCTGTCGTTGTAATGGATTTTTTGTTCGCTCCCATCCAATCCTCGAATGACTGTAACCAATCAGGGGTAATATCTGAAAAGGCAAGCTTTTTCCTATTTAAGATTTTCAAGTAATCCTTAATAGACTTGATTGTGTATTGAAAGGTAATGGCAGTACTAAATCTGTCTTTTTTAGTAAGCTCATGATGTTTTACTCTAAGAGCATCAAGTACTGAAGATTTATTTAGTGGTTTACCATTAAACAAATTCAAAAACTCGGCGAATGAAAAACGTTCCATTTTGTCAATTATCTTTACTGCCTTGCTCTCAATAGCAGAAAGGTGAACCTCCAACTCTTTAAGTTCACGGTTCCTGTGCTTCCCCGACTTTAATAATTCCCAATCTTCTTTGGTGAGGAACTTTCCTAATGGAAAATATTTTTGCTCCCTATCATAGGTCAATCTTAATTTTATAGCGTATGTACCGTCTTTTTTACATACTCTTGTGTCATGTACGACTGCAGTTGTAGCTCCTATCATGCTATTTTATTAAGGTTTCAGCATTGTATGTATATTAATTTTGATACATACTAGATACATACAAATATAGCAATTAATGCAAAAACAAAGGCAATAAAAGGAAAATTAAATTTACTATATCTCTGATAGTCAATCATTAACCAAAAATAAGAAACTACGGGAAAGACATAAATTTGACTGGCAGTCAAAAGGTCATGGGTTCGATTCCCATATTCTCCACCAAAAAAGAGTTGCAACGATTTGCAACTCTTTTTTTAATCATTCTTCTAAAATAATCCTAAATGAATTGGGTTTAGCTCAGTTGGACAGAGCGTCCCGATGATAATCGGGAAGGTCACCGATTTAATTTCCATCATATATATTAGATTATTAATGAATTACATTTTAACACGGATTTTTATGCAAAAGTACACCTTACTGATTAACAGCCATTTCGAATAATAATTAAAAAATGTAAAAATAAAATGATTGACCTGTTCACACATAATAACTGAAATTGCTTTGGTAACAGACAAATGTTTTGCAGAACCATCCTGCTCTTTACCACCAACCTGCTGGCATATTCACTATATCGTCTTCTGTTTCGGGAGAGAAATCAGCCGGACCATAAAACACACTGCTACCGTAGGTTGTTAAGAATAACATTCCCGGATTGTTAATATCAACAATTGCCTTTTGGCCCCACTTGAATCGGTAACCTCCAATCCTTGTCCATGTATCACCATTGTTTTCGCTGCGGTAAGCTGCATTTTGAAAAGTATTTATAAATACCTTTTCCGGCCGGGCAGGATCCAAACCTGCAGAATTAACCCTGATTCGTTCATCAAAAGCCTGTTTCCATGTTTTTCCCCCATCAGAAGTTTTAATTAATCCTCCAAATTTATCATTTCCATTCACAGTTTTTGGCCAGCAACTAATGTACATAATTTCTGGATTTTCAGGATTTATAAGAAGATCATGAGGGCCATTCACACCTTCAGGAAGATTGAGTTTTTCCCATGTTTCAGCATTGTCATCACTAAAATAGACGGAACCATCCACAACTTTATTTGATCTTTCACCGCGTGCAAACAATACAAAGAGACGACCGAGAGCATTTTGCCGCAGTTCCCAGGCAAACAGATTATCTCCAAATCCGTTGTTAACCTGTTTCCAGTTTTTTCCCCCATCAGTTGATTTATAAACACCTTTATCAAACACTGTAACATAAAGAACCCTGGAATCTGCGGGAGATAACGGATCGACATAAATATTTGTACAGATGGCATTTT
>Ga0116152_10000050_pt1 | contig 85092 bp, 57 predicted proteins | sample AD_UKC119_MetaG_FD_89894 | JGI IMG/M metagenome (GOLD analysis project Ga0116152, IMG submission 89894) | Active sludge microbial communities of municipal wastewater-treating anaerobic digesters from Hong Kong - AD_UKC119_MetaG | ecosystem: Engineered > Bioreactor > Anaerobic > Digestate...
GACGACGAGGACGAGAATCGCCAGCGATCGCAGGATCGGGGGAATGACGCGAGCGCGGATCGCCCACGATGGCCGACTGGCGGCGGCGAGCAGGTCATCCGTCGCCGAGAAGCGCAGGGAGGCTCGACGCGATGATCGGGCCCAGTCGAACCACACGATCGGAATCAGCAGGATCGCGAGCGGCAGCAGCCAGGGGTAAGCGAACATATTCAGCCATTGCGTCACGGTGACACCTCCTGCGATGTCTCCGGCGTTGACGTCAGTGGCGTGACGAAGGCGTCCTGCCGTGTGGCTTCGATAAATTCGCGAGCCGTCTGCAGAACCCATACGACATCGTCGTTCGTGGGCTGCTGTCTGGCGTATTTCACCGGATCGCAGGCGGCCACAAAAACCCGAAGCGTCTCGCGCTGATCGGCCGACAGGGCGCCCATCGACTGAACGCTCCGGACAAATTCCTCGCTCGTCTGCTCGCCGGCCATGACGCTGAATCGACGTTCAATGTACTGCCGCAGCAGCAGGTTGATGCGATAGTAGAATTCCTGCGTCATGCCACGGGCGATCAGGTCATCCGCCATGAGCCTGTCGAGTTCCCGCATGGCCCATTCGTAGGGCGGGAGTTGCGGAACCACATTCGCAAACGGAATCCTCTTCGGGCGACGGAGCCACCAGCGAAGGAGCAGGGCCAGCAGCGCGAGCGCCGCAAGTCCCCAGTAAATAAGCCGCGTGCTGAACGGAATGGGCAGACTGGCGGGGCCCTTGATGTCCGCCAGTGAGTTTTCAACAACAATCGGGATGGGTTCCAGCTGGATCTGATCCTGCGCCACACGATTGGATCCGTCCATCTTGGGACGCGAATCGACATAGGCGACGAGCAGGCCCGGGATTTCCGTGTCGCCCGGAATGGCGGCGATCAGGCGAATCGTGATCAGCGTACAGTCGTGGAGGTCGTCACAGGGGACCGACTCGCTTTCAACATTGGCGATCTCAAAGGCGCCCAGCAGGCCTTCGTACTTCGGCATGGCCGTTGCGACATCGCGCTCGGCGTCGATGCGGACCTTCAGGTCGAAGGGTTCGGCCATGGAAACGTGGTCGCTGTCGAGCGACACTTCGATGTGGACGGGACCGCGAGTGGTTTCGATGTGGACGGGCGCGGCCGGCTGGCCGGCCGCGTCCTCTGACGTTTGCGCAAGGAGCTGCGTTGTCGCGCAGAGAAGCGCCGCGATCGTGAACACCGCGAGCGTTCGCGCCTGGGCGCGTCGGACATGGGGGCGGCGGGTGATCATCTTCCCGATCGAATCCTCGCTTCGCGTCTGCGGAAGTACCGTGTCAGGGGTTCGACGATGGACTCGCTCGTGCTGAGCTCGATCCCGTCCGCCTTGATACGCCTGAACATGTTGTCGACGCGGTTGCGTTCGTCCGCGACGCGCTTCGCAAACGCGTCGCGAAAGCGCCGACTGCTGGTGTCAACAACATGACGCCGGCCCGTTTCATTGTCGATCCAGTCGACAATCCCCATCGGGGGGATCGTCTGTTCGGCGGGATCCGTGACGACGATCGGGACGATGTCATGGCGTCGACGGGCGACGCGCAGCTGCGGTTCGTAATCGGGCGATTTGAAATCACTGATGATGAACACGACGGCGCGGCGTCGCAGCACGAGATTCAGATGGTCGAGCGCGGCGGCGATGTCGGTGCCGTGACCGGCGGGCGTCGTTGTCAGCAGTTCACGAATGACGCGGAGGACATGCCGCGTTCCCTTGGCGGGCTGCACGTGCTTCTCGATGCGATCGCTGAAGATGACGAGCCCGACCTTGTCGTTGTTCGTGATGGCGCTGAAGGCGAGCGTGGCGCCGATTTCCGTGACGACGTCGCGCTTCAGGGGGCCCCGGGCGCCGAAGGCCTGCGAGGCGCTGGCATCGACGAGCAGCATGACTGTCTGCTCGCGCTCCTCACGGAACCGCTTGATGAAAGGTCGTCCCTGACGGGCGGTCACGTTCCAGTCGATGTTCCGGATATCGTCTCCGGCCTGGTACTCGCGCACTTCCTCGAATTCCATTCCCTGCCCCTTGAAGGCGGAATGGTAATGCCCCGCAAACACGTCACTCGCCATGTGTGACGTACGGATCTGAATGCGGCGTATTCTCTTGAGGAGTTCCTGGGGAGTCATGATCTAACAAACGCTGAAAGCCGAAATTTGAAAAGCCGAAACCTGAGTACGCATACACGGCATCGGAAGGTCAGCAATTCTGTCTTTGTGGGACGTCATCGAGATCTGGTCCCAAGTCGGGTCTGGACCTTTTTCACAATCGCGGACAGCACTCGCAGAAGTTCATCGGCTTCGGCCATGAGCCTTGTTCCCGTTTCACGAGGGAGAAGTTGGCATACGACGCATAACTCCAGCCAGTAGTGTGTCTCGGCCGCCTCGCTACGCGCGACATTGCAACTGTGGGCGAAGTCGGCGTCTGTGTAGGCGTTGTCAGCTTCTCGAACGTTGGATCCAACGCTCGTGCCTGATCGGATGACCTGCTTGCCAACCGTCCACCCTTTGACGTTGTTTGGCAGTTGATCGGAAACATCCAGAATTGCCTTTCCAAACATAAATGTGCGAGTTTTCAGGTCGCCTTGTATTCGCGCCATGTGCTTTCTCCCGGAGAAGTTGTGACTAACACGTGTTGCAATTTCTCCTCCCCTTGAGGCCGCCAGATGGCGTTGTTCTGATCCGGACATTTCGGCTTTCGGCGTTTTCAAATTTCAGCGTTTCCTAAGGAACCGCAACGTGGTCGAGGATCGTGCGGACGATCTGGTCGCTGGTTTTGTCTTCGGCCTCGGCTTCGTAGGTGACGATGACGCGATGGCGCAGGACTTCCATGGCGACGTCCTTGACATCCTGCGGTGTGACGAAGCCGCGGCCGGCGAGGAAGGCGTTGGCCTTGGCGCCGAGGGTCAGCATGATCGTCGCGCGCGGCGAGGCGCCGTAGTGGATCAGGTGGCCGATGTTCAGATTCGCCGAACGCGTGTCGCGCGTGGCGACAACGAGACTGACGATATAGTCCTTGATCTTGTCGTCGATGTAGATTTCATCGACGACCCGACGCGCCCTGAGAATGTCGTCCGGCGCCATCACGGCGCTGACATCCAGGTGATCGGAGGTCGTCGCCATGCGATCGAGAATCTGCCGCTCCTCGCCGGGTGTCGGATAGTTGACAGTCACTTTGAGCATGAAGCGATCGACCTGCGCCTCGGGCAGGGGGTACGTGCCTTCCTGTTCGATCGGATTCTGCGTTGCCAGCACGAGGAAGGGCTCGGGCAGGCGGAAGGTCTCGTCACCGATCGTGACCTGATGTTCCTGCATCGCCTCCAGCAGGGCGCTCTGGACCTTGGCGGGGGCGCGATTGATTTCGTCCGCCAGGATCAGGTTCGCGAAGATCGGTCCCTTCTTGACCGTAAAGCTGCCCTTCTGTGGCTCGTAAATCAGGGTGCCGACGAGGTCCGCGGGCAGCAGGTCGGGCGTGAACTGGAGCCGCTGGAACTGCGTCTGAAGCGCGCGGGCGAGAATGGACACGGTCCGTGTCTTCGCCAGGCCCGGAACGCCCTCCAGGAGGATGTGACCGTTGGAGAGCATGCCGATCATCAGGCTCCTGATCATGCCGGACTGGCCGACGATGACCTTGCCGATCTCGGCCCGGAGCCGGTCGAACGGCTCGCTGGCGGCCTTCACCTGATCGCCGATATTCTTTACGTCGAGTTGCGTCACGTTCGAAGTCCCTCGTCAGGCTCATTCATGAAAGTGTCGCGATCGTCAGGCGTGACGAGACAATCGCTCCTGGATGCAAAGACGTTCGCCAATGAGAATCCCTGTCAGCGATTTCGCCGGATTCTCGGACGACGAACGCATCGAATTTTCACGCAATTCGGGTTCGCGCCCGATCAATCAACAGAATAGTTACGTACCCTATCCGGAGCAAGGTCACGGCGACAAATGTCACGAAAGCGCAACAAAACAGGGCGCTGGACACCCGCGATGATCTTCGAGGAGCCATTCGCACGTGCGTCGTATTGTTAAACGAATTCGGCCGTGGCTGCTTGCGGCGCTGATCATTGGCGCGACGCTGCTCGCCATTGAGCGATGGACACTGCGCGACACGCTTCAGGTCTTCGCGTTTGTCTATTACTTCGCGCAACCCGCCGTCATCGCGGGGATCTTCCTGATCGCCGCCGGCCTGGCGTGGCGGGACCGGCGGCGACGCGTCAGCCGTCTCGCGCTGGCGGCCGGGTTGGGCTTTGGCGCGCTCTGGGCGTCAACGTCCTTCGCGTTTCGGGCGGTGGAGTCGCCCGTCGCGCCGCATCGCGCTGTCGTCTGGAATGTGATGAGCGGACGCCTGGGATGGGAGGCGATCTATCACCAGCTGGGCGAACTCAACGCCGATGTGATCGTCATGGTCGAAGCGTGGGAGGACCCGGAAACGGCGGCGACCCTGCGTCGAAAGTACCTGCCGGGGTTTGTCGCCGCGAGCGAGCAGGGAGGCCTTGTGATTCTCTCGCGCCATGGCGCGGCGGATGTGAGCTTCGGGCCGCTGGGGCGCGGAAGCCGATTCCTGGCGGCGACGCTGCGGATGGACGGCCGGCGGATGCGCGTCATGGGCGTGGATATCGAGAGCGATCCGCGCCGATTTCGAAAGCTCCCGCTGACGGACCTTGCGACGACTGGGCGACTGATGGACGACATTCCCCTCCTGATCGCCGGCGACTTCAACACGCCCGCGGACTCTGTCCATTTCGACGCCATGCGCACATTTCTCAGAAACGGCTTCGAAAGCGTCGGCGCAGGATATGGTCCCACGTGGCCGTCATTCGCGCCGGTGCTGGGGCTGGATCAGTTCTGGTTTAGTCAGGACATTGACGCCCGATCCTGTCGCGGCGTATGGACGGCGCATTCGGATCATCGGCCCGTCGTCTTCGAATTCGAGCTCAGGGCTCCTTCAGATCCGTCATGAGTTCGTGGGCGGCGTCTCAAGAACGTTCGTTCGCATCGGCATGGGCTGGATTCGTGTCGGGCGGCGTCCCACGATCAGCATAATGAGCAGAAGGACGATTGCCCCGAGGAAGGTGCCGGGATAGACGACGACATGCTTGATCTGGTCGTGGACATGAGGCGCCCAGGTCGCAAGCGCGTAGTTCAGGCAGTCCGTGCAGAGCAGACCGACGATGGCGACGACGAACGCGTAGGGCATCTGCGTCCAGACGTGTTTGCCGAGATCGCATTCGGACGCGATGGAGGACATAACCGTCGTGTCGCTGATTGGCGAGCAGTGATCTCCGAAGACGGCGCCCGTGAGCACGGCGCCGATCGCCGAGTAAAAGAGCGGCAGCGCGTCTTCCGCAGGAATGTCCGCGTAAAGCTGTGCGGAGATTGCCACGACTGTCGGGCAGAGGATGCCCATCGTTCCCCAGCTCGTGCCGGTCGCGAAGGAGACGATGGCGGCGGTAATGAACGTCGCCATCGGGAAGAACATGATGTCGAATCTTCCGCTCGTCTCGAGGCCCTTCAGCACGGCCGCCGCGACCTTGTCGAGCTGGAGATCTTCCGTCGCGTCGGCGAGGCCCCAGGCGAGCGTCAGGACGACACACGCCGCGAACATCCGCTTCATGCCATCCATCATGCCGTCCATCGCGTGTGCCAGCGTGCAGGCGCGCGTCAGGATCGTCAGCCCGAGCGCGAGAATCGCGGAGGCGAGGGCGGCGTAAAGCAGGGCGTTCCCGGAATCGACATAGTCCGAGTCCAGCATCGTTCCGAGCGACTGGCAGAAATGGCCGAACGAGGACGTTTCGATCTGCATGCCCGCATTGTGGAACGCGTAGTAGCCCATCCCGAACAGGAGCCCGATCGTCCCGAAGATCAGCGTGGCGACGGGAAACGCGCCGAGCCACCAGCGATTCGCGTCGCCCTGCGAGGATTGCGCCGTTGCCGCATTCGCGTCGGCGTCTTCCTCCGCGTTGAGCGCGCGCGTTTCGGCGGTCCGCATGGCCCCGAAATCACGTCCCGTGAGCGCGATGATGAAGACCAGCACGAGGGCGAGCCACGCGTAGGTGCGATACGGAAGGCTCGCCCAGAACGCTGAGAAGCCATTCATGTTCGCCAGAAATGCCGGTCGATCGGGGCCGAGCGCCGTCAGGCCCTTATCAATGAAGCTGATCTCCGCGACGAGCCAGGTGCCGATGAAGACCGACGCAACGGGCGCGGCCGTGGAGTCAACGATGTACGCGAGCTTCTCGCGGCTGATCTTCAGCTTGTCGAAGATGGGGCGCATGGCGGGACCGACGATCATCGCGTTTGCGTAGTCGTCAAAGAAGACGACGACGCCGGCGGCGAAGGCGCCGAGCTGGCCGCGTCGGGGCGTGGCCAGATGTCGCGTGACGCGGGCGACCATCGCGCGGATGCCGCCGTTGGCCTCGATGACGCCGATCATGGCGCCGATGAAGAGCGTAAAGATGAGGATCTTCAGATGGCCGTAATTCACCTCGCCCGTGTCGGTCAAGCCCGCCAGGGCTCCGAAGAGGTAATGATCGATGGAGTAACTGATCCAGGCGAAGGGGCTGAATCTGTCAGGAGAATCGCCGGCGAACAGCATCATCGCGGCCGCCGTCACGATGCCGATCGGAAGCGCCAACAGGACCTGTCGCGTGAAGATGGCGATGAGAATCGCAACGATGGCGGGCGCGAGTGTCCAGAGACCGTAGCGTTTGGCGGGCGTGATGGCGTTCGACGCCGGCTGAGCTGTCGTTGGTTGTGACGGCGTGTCCGTCGTCGTCGCCGACGTCGTGATCGCCGCTGTATCGGCGCCTGGCGTCTGCGATATTTCGACGTCACTCGCCGTGACGTCATTTGTGGGCGTTACCGGCGGCGGCTGCCATCCCAGGGCGGGCGACGCGAGCAGGAACGCGGCCAGAAGGCACGCTGTGAAGAGGAGGGCGGGCGCAACGCCCGCGTTCTCGCGCGACAGTGACGTCACGCCGCAACGGAATGGATGTCGATGTCTCACGGGAGTGACTCTATCGATCCGGTAAATTCGGGTCAACGAATCCGGGCGCCTCGCGGCAATTCGTATCGGTCCGCGGCGCGGGAATGTGCGAAAAAAGCGATCGCCCGCAATGCACGGCGGTCTCAGTGGAATCTTTAGTTCCGGTTCACCGAGCCGGGCCGCGATTGCCGGACCGGCGAAGGGAGACGTGAAAGGCGCCCCCCGGATGCGCCGACTCATCAGGAGATGGCGACGGCATTGATCAACGGGGCTGTATCGCCGACGATTGGCGACGACTGACGGGAGCAGGGTTATGATGCTGCGGAACGCTCGAATCTTGGGAATCGTGTTGCTCGGATTGGGCGCCTTTGGCGCGCTGGCCGTGGGTAGTATGGCGCTGGGCGGAAAGGGTCCGTCGGGCGATCGTGATCACGACAAGCCGAGGCGCGAAAGGAAAGGCGAGGCGAAGCCAGGCATGGAAACGCAAGTGAGATACTCGAAGTCGGGCTATGACATCACACCGCTGTCGAAGGCGCGTGTCGAGGAACTGGCAAAGAAGCTGGATCCCGAGGCGTACAAGATCACGCAGAAGGCGGGCACGGAAGCCGCATTCTGCGGGACATTGCTCGATAACAAGAAGGAAGGCTTCTACGCCTGCGTCGTGTGCGGCCTGCCGCTGTTCTCCAGTGACCACAAGTTCAACTCGGGAACGGGCTGGCCGAGCTTTTATCGCGAATTCGATCCGGAACACGTGGCGCGAAAGAGGGATTCGTCGTACGGCATGGATCGAGTGGAGATCAACTGCGCGCGATGCGGCGCGCATCTGGGCCACGTGTTCCCGGATGGTCCGAAGCCGACGGGTGAGCGGCACTGCCTGAATTCGGCGTCACTGAAGTTCCACGAGAAGGGCGAGAAACTGCCCGCGGAGTCCATGCCTGTGGAAACGGAAACAGCGTACTTTGCCGGCGGATGCTTCTGGGGCGTCGAGCACTACTTTCAGGAAGGGCCCGGTGTGATCGACGCCGTCAGCGGCTACATGCAGGGCGACGTCGTCAATCCGACCTACAAGCAGGTCTGCACGGGGACGACGAATCACGCTGAGACAGTGAAAGTCGTGTTTGATCCGAAGCGGATTTCCTTCCGTCAGTTGGTGGAGGCGTTCTTCAAGATGCACGATCCGACGCAACTGGACTACCAGGGACCGGATCACGGCACGCAGTACCGATCGGGGATCTGGTATGTGTCGGAGGCGCAGAAGGCGGAGGCGGAAAAGTTCGTCCAGGAGCTGCGCGAATCCGGGCGCTTTGGCGACAAGCCGATCGTCACGAAGATTGAAAAGGCGGCGACATTCTATCCGGCGGAAGACTACCATCAGGATTACGTTGAAAAGACAGGCCGGGCGTGCCACATGGCCAATCCGTGGTAGTAACAGACTGGCGCCTGTGCCGAGTCATCGAATCGGCGAGGTCTCCATCTCAACAACACAGTCGCGATTGGCAATTGCCGGCCAGGCGAGCTCGCGTTCATTCCGGCCGGAGTTCCGCCGTCGTTGTCGCGAGTTCCACGAGCGCGTCGACCACGTCGGGGGCGAACTGGCGGCCTCGTTCGCGCTGGATCTCCTCAAACGCCTCACTTTCGGGATGCGCCGCTTGATAGGCGCGATCGGAGGTCATCGCGACGAAGGCGTCGGCGACGGCGATGATCTGGGCGTCGAGGGTTGACCCATCGATATCCGCACAGGCTGATGCGTGTTGGGCCTCGAATCGCTCGTGCGTTCTCTCGACGATGTCGCAGATTGTCTCGTTCGCGCCGAGCCATCGCGAAATCATGCCGCCGTCGACTCCATGGCGGTCAACGAGGCGTCGTTCCTGAGGTGTGAGGAGGTCGGGCTTGCCCAGTACGCTTTCGGGAATAGCGAGTTTGCCGACATCGTGGAGCAGGCCGGCGGATCGAATCGCGCGAATCGAACGTTGCGGCAGTCCCAGCGAACCGCCGATGGCGCCGGCAAGCGAGCTGACACGAGACGAGTGATTGGTCAGGTGCTCGCGCTGCGTCTCGCCAAGGTCATCCCAAAGTCGTGAGAGCAGCTTTGCGAAACGCGTGGACTCGGGCTGATTTTCGCTGTTCTGGGCCTCAATGGCGCGGCGCACCCATTCAATCGCCCAGACGCACACGCGATTCCGGCCTTCCCGCTTTGCGAGGTAAAGCGCCGCGTCGGCCCGGTTGATCATCGTCTCCTGGAAGTTCGCCGCAGCGCACGTCGCCACACCGAGACTGATCGTGACGGAGATCTGATGTTTGTCCGCGTGGATTGTGTTCGCCGCAATTTCCCGCCGGAGCTGTTCGGCGCGGTAGACCGCCTCCGCCTCCGACGTCTGGGGAAGCAACAGGAGGAATTCCTCCCCGCCGAATCGGCAGGCGATATCCCGAGGGAGCAAGGATTTCCGAATGATCCTGCTGGTCTCGCGGAGCGCACTGTCGCCTGCCGGATGTCCGTAGCGATCGTTGATCTTTTTGAAGTGATCGATGTCGATCATGATGACGGACACGCTGCCCCTTCGATCGAGGGTGTGACGTCCGTTCGCGTTCAGTAGCTCGTCGAGATAACGACGGTTGTACAGCCCTGTCAACGGATCGGCTTCGGCCATTCGAAGGAGCTTGCGGCGTCGTCGTTCAGCGATGCGACGATCGAGCCTGTCGCGTCTGTTATGGCGGACCGCCGCCTCGATGCTCTGTCGAAGGACCCCGTCTTTCAGGGCGTCTTCTTTCGGAATGAACTCCACGCCGCCGCTCCGATAGCTCTCGATGACGATCGCCTGCTCGCGGCTGCTGGATGTAACAATAATGGGGAAACAGAATTGACAATCCGTCAGTTTTCGCAGAAGAATATTGGCGGTCGTGTCGGGAAGTCGAAAGTCGAGGAGCACGCAATCGTAGTCTCGATTGCGAACGGCGGCCTCGCAGTCGGCGCCGGTACCGACGATGTCCACACGAAAGTCGGGGGCGCTTCGCGCGATGGCGCGAGCGACCAGCATCTGGTGTGTTTCGTCGTCATCCACGAGAAGAATGGACAGCGCCTTCTTCATCATTGACTCCTAACCTAACGCGTGTTTGGTGGCGCCAGCGTCAGGGCCGGCGACTCGGATGACCAATTCGGTATTCGGCTGGATCAAAGGGTGACGTTGGTGGATTCCCGTTGGGGGATGTGTATGCGGACATTGCGCCGCAATACGATATGGTAGTACGCTCGGGAATCGCCAATAATGAGATCCCGAAATCGGGATCGGGTAAGTTCTCGATTGAAATGGGTCGTTCAACGCAGGATAATCCCGACCGCTCGTCGGTCGAATCCGGACAGTTCAAGATTCGGCTGCGGATCGAGGGCCCCGCGTATTCCGTCGCGGCAATTAACGGACTATTTGGCGCGAAGGTCCGTTGTGCGCCTGTGCCGCAATGGTCCCGATGCGTGGTCTTTAGCAGGGAAGCGCTAGTCAAATCTCATGCCACTCAACCCTTTGTCGACGGTCGGCGGGCGTCTGATGTTGGCGATGGTCTTCGTCGTCGTCGGGTCGCTTGCGACCGCCGCTTATTTCGTCAACGCCCAACTGACAGATCGCACGTTGCGATTCGAGCGATCGCGCGAGCAGTGGATCGCAACGGATCTGGCGACGAGGATCGAGTCGTACATACAGCACGCGCGAAACGATGTGCTGGCGATCAGCGACTTCTCGTCGATGCGCGCCGTGGCAAAGCTGCTGGCTGAGGGTGACGGAACGGCTTCGGCGGCGACGGCCGGGTACGAGCGCGCTACGCGCCACCTGCAGCAGGACTTTGTTTCCGAGCTTCGGGCCAACCAATCCTACTGCCAGATTCGGCTGATCGCGATCGGGGATGGCGGGCGCGAATGCGTGCGAGTTGACCGTGATCCCGATGGCGCCATTCGAGCGATCGGCGAGGACGCGCTTCAGGTCAAGGGAGAGCGCGATTACTTCCAACGCGCGATCGAACTTTCCCCGGGCGCCGTGCACACGACGCAGATCGAGCTGAATCAGGAACGCGGCGTGATTCAAACGCCTTACACGCCCGTCCTTCGTGTCGCCACGCCTGTTTGTGACGATCGATCGGGCGAGAAAGTCGGCGTTGCCGTCATCAATGTCGACATGCGGCCGATCTTCCGGGAACTCCGCACTCGGTCGACATCCGATGTTGACGTTTATGTCATCAACGACGCGGGCGATTACCTCCTGCACCCGGATCCCTCGCGGGAATTCGGCGGGGAGCTCAGTCGACCTGACAATTTCCTGAGAGACTATCCTGGCATTGGCGACTTGGACAATCGACGCGAAGACGACGCGACGGCCACTGTCGCGTCGTCCGCGGGCGCCAGACGTATGGTCGTTTGCGCGGATGTGGCGACCGCCGGCGCGCCACTATTGCGAGTCGTACGGGCAACCCATGCCACGGCGGTCGCGGCGCAGGTGGGCGCGGCGAGGCGGTCAGTGCTCATCGCCGCAGTTCCCGCTGTTGGCGTGTCGCTCATCGTCGCCATCTTGATGGCGCGTACGTTTTCGAAGCCGATTCGGCGTTTTGCAACGGCGCTGGCGGAGTATTCGGCGGGTGAAACGCCGGATTTGTCCGAGGGGGGCGTCCGCGAGTTTGCGTTGCTTCGAGATGCGTTCCGCGAGATGGCGACTGATGTGACGGCAAAGCGCAAGGCGTTGACTCGTGTTCTTGAGGAACGCACGCGCGCCTGGGAGTCCCTTGTTCGTCTCATTGAAATGCTGCCGAGCGGCATGTTGATCGTCGGGGTCGACGGCCGGATTCAAGACGCAAACGTCGAGGCGGAGCGAATGTTCGGGTACGGGCGGGGCGAGCTCAGCGGGCTCCTCATTGAGGCGCTCGTTCCGGAGAAATATCACGATCAGCACGTCGCGGACCGCGAGGCCTATTCGAAGGCGCCGACGGCTCGCGAGATGGGCGAGGAGCGTGGCCTGGTGGGGCGTCGTAGCGACGGCGCTGAGTTTCCAGTTGAGATCGGACTCCGACCGATCGAGCTTTCGAGCGGTCCCGTGGTCCTCTGTTCGCTTCTGGATGACAGTCTGCGAAAAGTGACAGAGCGCACGCTGCGACAATACGAGACTATCGTGACGAATTCCGACGACGCCATCATCAGCGTGTCGTCAGCGGGGATCATCCTGAGTTGGAATCCCGGCGCTGAACGTCTTTACGGGTACGGGGCCGACGAGATCCTTGGCGAGCCAATCTCATGTCTCGCGGCCGGCGCCGAGGCCCAGGGCGCCGCGGAAGTGCTCGACGCGCTTGCGAATAACGAAATCATGCGATCGCATCGTTGCGAGCATCGGCACAGGAATGGTGATCGGGTCGATGTGGCCATGACGGTCTCTCCCATCCGAAATGCCGACGGCGACGTGATCGGGGCGGCAATCATCTCCCGGGACATCAGTGAAGAGATCGAGGCGGAAAAGTTGCTTACGCAATACGCGTCCGATCTGCTCCACACGAACAAGGAGCTCGAGCGATTCGCCTATGTCGTGTCCCATGATGTCCGCGCGCCGCTTCGCGGCATCTCCAACGTGGCGCAATGGCTGGCGGAGGACTTCGGCCACCTTGTGGATGACGACGCAAGAGAGAATATCCGGCTCATGATCGAGCGTACCGATCGCCTCAGCCGCATGATTGACGGGATTCTCAAATACTCGCGCGCGGGACGAACTGAGCTGACGTATGAGGAGGTCGACGTCAACGCGATTGTTGCGGAGTCGATCGACGCATTGGCGCCACCGTCTTCGATCCGGGTGCGCGTGGACGGTCCGTTGCCATCGATCGTCTACGATGAATCCCAATTGAGACAGGTCTTTCAGAATCTGATTGGAAACGCCGCGACGCACCTGGGGCGTCCCGACGGTGAGATCGTCATCTCCTGCCGTCCGTGCGGCGAATTCTGGGAATTCGGCGTACGGGACAACGGCGTCGGCATCGCGAAACAGCACTCCGATCGTATTTTCGAGTTGTTTCAGACACTCAAGCCCAAGGATGAGTGCGGCACAACGGGCGTCGGACTGGCCATCGTCAAGTCGATCGTGGAGCGAAATGGCGGGCGTGTTCGCATGGTTTCGCAGGAAGGGCAGGGCGCCGAATTTCTATTCACGATTCCCGCGACTCGATCGATCGAAACGCCGTCTGAAAGGGCCATGGTGTGATCGAATATCAGATCCCGATTCTGCTGGTTGAGGATGACAGGCTCGACGTCAAGAATGTCCAGCGCGCCTTTTCGCAGCTGCGAATCACGAACCCGCTATTCGTCGTCGGGGATGGTGAGCAGGCGCTGCGTTTTCTGAGAAATGAGCCTCCATTCGCCGATCTGTCGGCGTATCCTCGTCCCGGGCTCATTCTGCTGGACATCAACATGCCCATCATGTCAGGAATCGAATTCCTTCAGCAATACAAGGCGACTACTGAGTTCAAGTCGATTCCCGCAGTCGTTCTCACCACGTCGGATGAGGAACGTGATCTCGCCGAGTCGTACGATCTTGGGATCGCGGGATACATCGTGAAGCCGATTACGTTCGAGGACTTTGTCGACGTCATCAGCCGAATCGATCTCTACTGGAGCATCTGTTCGCTGCCCAACAGGGCGGGAGAAACGCATGGCGAAAAAGCCAACAGGAAAACGTTCCGCGGCGCCTCGAGTGAAGCCGACGCCAGCCCCGAAAGCTGAGGCCAAGGCCAATGCCAACGCCAACGCGAAGGACAACCCCTGCGTCGTGTGTATCGGGGCTTCGGCCGGCGGTCTCGAGGCGCTGGAGAAGTTCTTCGGCGGGATGCCGGCGAACAGCGGCGCCGCCTTTGTGGTGATCGTCCATCTGGCGCCGGACTACAAGAGCATGATGTCCGAGCTCATTGCGCGCCACACGGCGATGCCCGTGACGGATGCGCAGCACGATGTAGAGCTCCGACCGAACAATGTGTACATCATTCCGCCGCGAAAGAACCTGAGTTTCCTCGGCAGGCGCATTATCCTCGAAGAACAGGATCGATCGGAGGGCCACGGTCTCAACCTTCCGATCGACCTCGCGCTGCACTCGCTTAGCGAGTGCGCATCCACACCGCAGGTGGCCGTGATCCTTTCCGGCACGGGCAGTGACGGCTCACGCGGGATCCGCGCGATCAAGAACGCCGGCGGGGTCGTGCTGGCGCAGACGCCGGAGTCGGCGAAGTTCGACGGCATGCCCCACGCCGCGCTGGAATCCGGATGCGTCGACATGCACGCCGCGCCCGATGAATTGGCCAGAACCCTTGCCTCGTTGCTCGAAAGCGGTTTGCCGGTCGAAGTGGCTGTTGACGGGCATGATCAGACGGATCCCGGGGATACGAATCGAATCCTCAATATCATCAAGGGTGTCACGGGCGTGGATCTCGACTACTTTCGTCGCCCGATGCTCGGGCGCCGGATCTCGAGGCGAATGGCGTTGTGTCGCGCCGGTGAGATCGGTGAGTACATCGAGCGGCTGGAGGCCGACGTCAACGAAGTCTGGACGCTGCTCCAGGACATGTTCGTTGGCGTGACCAACTTCTTCCGGGATCCAGAAGCGTTTGACGCACTGAAGTCCTATCTCGTCAGGGAATTCACGAGCAACGATGAGCGAGGTCCCTATCGCGTCTGGGTTCCGGCATGCGCGACCGGAGAGGAAGTGTACTCCCTGGCGATCGTGATCCAGGAGGCGATGGCCGAAGCGCATTGCCGACGCGACATTCAGATCTTCGCGACCGACATTGACGAACAGGCTGTGACCCAGGCCGGTCGCGCAATGTACACGCTCAGCAACGTCGCCGGACTGACACCAGAGCGGTTATCTCGCCACTTCGTCAACCAGGGTGATTCCTTCGTCGTGTCACGCTCCACCCGGGAGATGGTCATCTGTGCGAGGCACAACCTCGTGTCGGATCCACCATTCACGAAGATCGATCTTGTGTCGTGCCGGAACTTCCTCATCTATGTGGAGAAACGCGCCCACGATCAGGTGCTCGCGTCACTTCACTTTGCGCTGAAGAAGGGCGGATTGCTGTTCCTCGGTTCCGCCGAGGTGATCGGGCATCTCGCGGACGAGTTCGATGAGCTCGACGCAAAACGGAAGATCTTCCGGAAGATCGGCGAACGACCGCCGCCCCATCTGCGGTGGCAGACGGCGCCGCGCGATCCGAGCAATGCGATTCAGACGCGACGAGCCGGCGATCGAGACGACGCGTATCGGCAGGTCATTGACGCCATCGTCGAAAAGGAGAACAAGTCCGCCTTTATCGTCAGGGCGGATGGATCGCTCGTTGAGATGATCTGCGATCCGCTCGGCGTGATGCGGGCGCCGAAGGGCCGACCGACGTCAGACGCCGTGCGGATGGCGGGCCGGGATGTCGGCGTGGCCATCGGCGCAGGTTTGCAGCGCATCCGGCGGGGCGCCGCCGAGGCGAGCTACAGCGTCGATCTGAAGTCGCATCCGGACAACATGACGGCCCGAGTCGTCCTGAAGCTCCTGCCCGCGTCCGTCGGCGCGCCAGATCGCGCCATTGTCCTTGTGGAGCCCGTGCACGCCGCGACCCGTGCGGACATGGCGGACTTTGCATTCAACGACGAGGCCGTCGCGAATCGAATCAACGAATTGCAGTCGGATCTTTACCAGACACGTGAGAGTTTGCAGGCGACGATCGAGGAACTTCAATCCAGCAATGAAGAGCAGCAGTCGACGAACGAGGAACTCGTCGCATCCAATGAGGAATTGCAGAGCACGAACGAGGAACTGCAATCCCTGAACGAAGAACTGCATACCGTCAATGACGAATACCAGAAGAAGAATCGTCAGCTCGTGACTCTGGCGGCGGATCTGGACAATCTTCTGCGCTCTATTGAAGTCGGCGCCCTGTTCCTCGACCGGGATATGTGCATACGAAAGTGCACGCCCGGCGTCGAACGCGTCGTGGATTTCCAGGAGGCGGATATCGGCCGCAATATCAATTTCTTTGCCCATCAGCTGGGCGCCGATTTTGAAAGCGAGTTGGAACAAGCCGTCGCGGACAACACACCCGCGAAAGTGGAGTTCCGGGGCCCGAGAGGCGAGTGGCTGCTCCTGCGGATTCTGCCCTATCGCAACGATGTCGGTGAGAACGACGGCGCCGTCCTTTCTCTCGTGGACATCACGTCCGTCAAGAACGTGCAGGAGATGACGCGCCTGGGCAATGCGCAGCTTGAGTACATGAACACGCAGCTCGGACGGCAGAAGGACGAGTTGGAAGACCTCTTTTCCATTGTTGCGCACGACCTCCGACAACCCGTCGTTTCACTGAATGGACTCCTTGACATCGTTCGGGAAGACGTACTTGCGACGACAGATGGAGATGCGGGATCGATCGTCGACAAGGCGCTCGCCGAGTGCAGGCGGATGGGGTCGATGCTGGACGATCTGAGTCATGTCGCAAAGATCACGAGGGAAGATGTGCCGTTGGTCGTCGTCGAAATCCAGCCTTGGCTAGATGAGATGGTGGAAAGGTACCTGCCGCGCGCTGTAAGCGGCGGTGTGACGATCCATCGCGCGTGCGATAAGGCGTCCATTCGAATTCCGCGCATCGCCGTCGAGGAGGCGTTCATGAATCTCGTCGAGAATGCACTCAAGTACGGATGCACGAACGCGTCGCCGCGAATCGATGTCGTCTGCCAGGTCCTTGGCGGCGAGTTTCTGCTCTCGGTGAGTGACAATGGAAAGGGGATTCCTCGCAACCAGCTGGAGCGGATTTTTGAGCCCTTCAGCCGGCTGGAGCCATCCGTCGTCGAGGGGACAGGTGTCGGACTGATGGCGGTCCGTCGCCTCGTTCGCAAGCACGGCGGCGTCGTCCGTGTGGAATCCGAGCCTGAACAGGGCGCCAAGTTCACGATTCGATTGCCGCTGTCCGCCAATGTCAGCGGCAGTGGCGCGGATGAGGCGACAAAGCCGAGAATTCTCCTTGTCGAGGACGAACGGCTGGACGCCAAGATTGTTGAACACGATCTTGCCGACCTCTACGCCGTCACGACTGTCCGAGGTATCCGGGAGGCCGAGGATCGGCTGAAGAACGAGACATTCCGGCTCGTCATGCTGGATCTATCACTTCCCGACGGCCATGGTTTCGAGCTCGTGCGGAACATGCGGTCGACGTTGGATTGCGATACGCCCGTCGTCGTCATCTCCGGGAGAGGTGAGGGTCTTTCAACGGATGACTTCAACGGCGCCGTCGTCGCTTTTCTCGACAAGGCGACGATGGGGAGGGAGTCGATCCGTCGGACCGTCGAGGATTCGATCAAATCGCCCGGCGTGACGCTGGAGCGCCGCGCCGATCGCGCCACGATCGAAGGCGGCGTCAGCGCCGTGAACCGAGCCGCAGAATTCGGCCGCGGATGAGTTCCGCCGCCAGGGGCGTCAGGTAGTTCCGGGCGATCCAGCCGACGGCCGGAACACACACGGCGTCTCCAAACGCAAACAGTGCGCTGTTGACGGACAGCGACTCCGGAATCCGGATGTCGTCGGCGCCCATCAGCCGGGCGCATTCTCGCGGTGTCAGCAGCCGGGCGGCGTACTTTCCCTTGTGCGCCTGGAAGAGGATCTGGCGGGCGCTGCCGCCCTTGGGCGTTCGCAGGCAGCCCGCAATCCCGTCGGTCCGCAGTTCCGCCATCGACTTCCCGTTCCGCATGCGTCGAAAGACGGCGCCGTAGCTGGGGCGGGAGGACTTCATCATGTCGCGGACTGTCGTTTGATGGCGATCGCTCATCTGGTTGAAGAGTTTGTCCGCCCGCTCCTGGGACCACCAGCGATCATCGTTCGCGGGAATCTGCTCCAGAATGTCGGCGAGGCGAAGGTCGGCGCGCATCGGCGACGGCAGCGGACGAAGTGACCACGGCAGGTCGGGATGAGCGCGGATGAAGTCCGCCAGCTTCCCTTCCCGCAGCGTCATGGCCTGGTCGAGTTCGTCGGCGCCGTAGTGATCGGCGATGTCGAGATCGTTGCGCACGCCAACGATGAACAGTCGAGGCCGGCTCTGCGGAACGAACCATTTGGCGTCCAGCGTGAACGGATCCGCCGTATAGCCCGCGTCGCGCAAACGCTCGATACAGATGCGGAAGTCGTGTCCCTTTCGAGAGTGAATCAGGCCGACGACATTCTCCAGCATGACGAAGGGCGGGCGACGCCGATCCAGGTCCGTCAGCAGGCTGGTGAATTTCAGGTAGGCGGACGACTGCGTTCCTTCTTCGAGACCGCGCTGGGCGCCGGCGAGGGAGAGATCCGTGCACGGAAAACTCGCTGTTGCCAGCGATACGGGCGGCAGGTCCTTCGCCGCAATTTCGTGAATGTCCCGAGGATCAAAATGCTCGTCGGCGTCGTCGAAATTCGTTGCGTAGAAGAGTCGCTTCTCCTCGGCATTGTCGTTGGCGAACTCGACGCGCCAGCCCGCGGATTCCACGGCGAGCCGCACGAGTCCGATGCCTGCGAAGAACTCGGCGGCGCTTCGATCCGGCAGACAGGACGCCGGCGACGGCGTTACGCGACGCGAAAGCCCCCGCTGGATCAGATGAACGGCGGACGCTGTGTCCTTTTCGACATCGCGATCCCACAACCGGATGACGGTCCATCCGTCCTTGAGGAGATCCGCGGTCCGAAGCAGGTCGCGATGGCGATTGCCGGCGATCTTCGCGATCCAGCGATCGCGTTTCTCGGCGTCGGGAAACTGCTCGCTCAGGGCTGTCAGACCGCGGCGACGCCATTGACCACCGTGCCAGAACTCCCCATCGACAAAGACGGCGAGACGCTGCTCCCGGAAGACGATATCCGGCTTGCCCGGAAGGTTCTCGCAGTGCGTTTCGAACGGGACGCCGACAGTCGCCAGCGCGTCGATGAGCAGTGTCTCGGGGCGCGTGCCCGTCGATCGGACACGCCGCATGAGGTCGCTTCGCTCGGATGGGTTCAGAAAATCGACGCCGGGGGCCGTCATCGTCGCCTCCATGCCATGATGCGCTGAGTCGTGAGGACTGTTGGGATTGATCTTAGATTGTCGTCGGATCGATGTCGAGATTCGCCTTCTGATGCGTCGGCCTGTGATTTGATGCGTCGATGATTGAACACGGGACCGATCGCCAAGTTGAATGTCGAGGGCGACGTCGGAGAATCCACGGCGCGCTGCGATGCGCGACACAGTATGATGCGATGGGCTCAGCGCGCGATTGCGTTTGCGCCGTCGATCCGCGCCGGTATATGGAGAGATTGATCTTGAGCCTGAGAAATGCCGCAAGGACCCGAATTCAACGTCTCGTCATCGCGATGCTCGCGTTGAACGTCGGCTGTCTTTCCCCAAGTGTCGATGCGGAAGCGAGGCGGATGGGACCACTGGTCATCGTCGGGGGCGGCGGAACACCGCCGGAGGTCGTCGCTCGGGCCGTTGAACTTGCGGGCGGGGCGTCCGCGCGCGTCGTCATCCTGCCGCAGGCGTCGAGCCTCGCGACGACGGGCGAGGAATCCGCAGGAATGTTCCGAGCCGCCGGCGCGTCGGAAGTTTCGGTTCTGGAGATCGACAACGAAGCCGCGCCCCATGGTCCGACGATCGATTGCGCGACGGACGAGGTTATGCGGCTCTCGAAAGCGACGATGATCTGGTTTCCCGGCGGCGATCAGAATCGACTGATGCGTCGACTGGAGAAGGCCGGCCTCGTCAATGTGATTCGTCGGCGGAGTCAGGAAGGCTGTGTGATGGGCGGAACCAGCGCGGGCGCAGCGGTCATGTCCGCGCTGATGATGACGGGAGACGCCGATCTCGACGCGATTCGCGCAGGACGAACGACGCTGGCGCCGGGGCTCGGGCTGTGGCCGGGTGTCATCGTGGATCAGCACTTTCACAAGCGTCGGCGATTCAACCGACTGCTCGCGGCCGTGCTGGATCATCCGGACCTCGTCGGTGTGGGCATAGATGAAAAGACCGCCGTGATCGTTCAGAGTGATCGAATCGAAGTCCTCGGCGCCAGCAGCGCCCTGCTCATCGACGCCCGCGGCGCCAATGTCAGTTCGGTCGAGGGCGGGCGGCCGGCGAACGCGACAGGTGTGCGAATCGACGTGGTCCCGAGCGGCGCGTCCTTCCGGATGCGTCATTGACGACGGGGTTGCAGCGCCCCTGGCCCGGATCGAAGGGCGTTCGATACAATGGGGCCGCGGCCTCCGGGGAGCACAGTGTCAGCGCCCGGTACAACGCCGCCGCGCATGTTGATCTGTTCAGCGCGTTCGCCAGTCTGAACGATGGACGATTTCGTTCGCATCCTGCATATCGCCGATACGCACATCGGCGCCGATCTTCCGCGACGCCGCCGACACGCGCGGCCGCGCCGCGGGGACGACTTCGTCGATCGATATCGCAACGTGATGCGCATCGGGCTCGACGCCGGCGTCGATCTGGTGATCCACGCGGGCGATCTGTTCGACTCGCCGAGACCTTCCGCGGACGCCATTGCGGCGGCGGCGGCGCCCATGCGGGACGCGGCGTCGTCGGGCGTTCCCGTTGTCATCGCACCCGGCAACCACGAGAGGTCCGCTGTCTCGCAGGCGCTGCCGTTGGCGCACGATCACATCCATGTCCTGGCGACGCCTCGGACGCTGCTGTTCGAAGTTCGAGGTCTGCGCATCGCCGTCTCGGGGTTTCCGTGCATCCGTCGGGGTTCGGCGGCGGGTTTCGATGCGGCGCTCGGCGCCACGGGCTGGCGCGATCAAACCGCGGACGTTCGGATTCTGGTCCTGCACCAGGCGCTGGATTCCGCCGTGTGCGGACCCGCGGCGTTTCGCTTTCGGACGGGCGACGATGTGATCGATCGCGCCGCGATTCCCACGGAGTTCGACTACGTCGCCTGCGGTCACATCCATCGCTATCAGAAGCTGCGACCCGCGGAGCGTCTCCGGCCGCACATCGTCTACGCGGGTTCGCCGGATCGGATCTCGTTCGCGGAGCGCGACGAGCCGAAGGGATGTGTCATCGCGGAAGTCGGCCCCGCGCGTGTGGCGCATCGGTTCGTCGAGCACGCCGTGCGGCCGATGTCGATCCACCCGCTGGCCGTCAACGGGCGGACGAACGACCAGATCATGGAGGCGATCGCGGCGATTGTTGACGGACTGCCCGACAACGCCATCGCCCAGGTTCGCCTCACGGGCGCCGCGGCGCCGGACGCGATGAAGGGCCTGCGGATTGTCGAGAACGCCTGGCGGCGGCGGCCGGATGTGATCGTCTCTGTCACGGTCCGCGGGATCGAACCGGCCGGAGAGGCGAATGTCACGTCCGGCGACGCCCGCATCTTTGCGGACGTGGAGGCGAGTCGAGTCTACCGTGTCAGCGCAGGGAACGCGTCGGCGCTGCCGGCGCGGCGGGGCGTTTACGCATTCATCGATGGGGCGGATCGACCTTTGTATGTCGGCAAGGCGGCGAACCTGCGGAGTCGGGTCCGTGCGCACCTGTCAGATCGAACGGTCGGGAACTTCTTCGACGGATGGATTGCGCAGGCGACGCGGATCGAAGCCGTGCTGGCGCCGGATGACGCCGCGGCGTCGGCTCTGGAATTGTCGTTGATTCGCCGATGGCGGCCGCCGTTCAACATTGCCGGGCGACTGACATCCGCTTGACAGACACAGGCGACGTCAGCTCGGGTTGGCCTGCAGCTCGAGGATCATGTCGACCGTCGGCGTGAGCAGCGGGCTGCGTTCACGGCCTTCGGCGGCCTTCTGCAGGAGTTCGTAGGCGAGATCCTTCGACGCCTTGCGCTCCGTCGCATCGTCCTTCAACGCGGCCCGCATCAGATGCACGGCGGCTTCACCCGCCTGGGCCTGCCAGACAGTGTCCTTGCCCTGGATCGATCGCGTGCCGATTGTCGCTCGCGTGCTCGGGAAGGATCGCGCCGCGCTCTTGTAGGCGTTCTCGGCCTTCGTGAGCTGCGCCAGGGCGTCGTTCCGCCAGATTTCGATGCGGTCCGCGGCGACAGGCGCCGGCGCGGGCGAATCGGTGATTTCGGCGGTGCGAAGCTTCATGTCGCTGACCGCCTTCGCCAGCTGGATCAGGTCGTATCGAACTGTCGCGATCTGGTAGGCGCACTCGCCCTGCAGGAACTGCATCGAGCCCTGCATGTGACCATCGGCGTTGATGAACTCATTAAGCTCGGCGGCGGGCGAGCCTTCGGCCGGCTGCTCCGTTCGCATTTCGGTCTTCCAGGCGCCGGCGGCCGTCGAGGCGGCCATGGCGTTGTTGGCGGCGCTGCCGAACCGCTTCACGGCCTCGTCGGCGGCGGTGGCGCTCTCCTCGAGAAGCGACTCCGCCTGCGTGATGACCGCGTCGATTGCCGACGCCAGTTCATGGGCGTCGGACTGGGCCTGTTCCACGGCGGCGTCGACGGATGCGGCTTCGGCGTCAAACTGTCGGAGCTGCGCCGTCATCACCTCTTTGGCGTCTTCGCGGTTGGCGATCTGTTCGCGAAGGCTGGCGGCCTCGTCTTCCAGCTTGACCAGGCCGTCCTTGATTTCCCCGCCCTCGTACTTGAGGCCGACAAGGTCTTCGGGCCCGGCCATTCCGCGGACCGCGTCCTGAAGGGTTCCGTAGCGCAGCGCATCCGCCCTGGCTTCGGCGTCGCGGGCTTCGGCGGCAAGTTGAGCGTATCGGCTCGACGCGTCGTGGATCCGCTCGGAGTGCGACTGCATCTCCGCCATCTGAAGACGGTTCATTCGCGATGTCTTGTCGAGCTGTTCGATCTGCGCCTTGTAATCTTCAATCGTCGCCTGCCTGGTTTCCAGCTCGCGCTGAAGACCGACCTTCTCCTGATCGATCTGACTGATGCGATCATTGATCGTCGCGAGGACCGCCGTCGGCGACTCCATGCCGATCGACTGGCCCAGCATCTTGAGTTCCGCAAGCTGCGTGATGAACGGCGACGCGTTGTGCATGGCCGTTTCCGCCTGCCAGCTCAGGAAGGCGGCGTGATTGGCCGAGATGCGGCCGGCCGCATAGTCATAGACCGCCTTGATGCGGGCGCCTTCGAGGCTGCGATCGCCCGACAAGTCACCCACGGAAATCGTCCGCAGTTTGCTGATCGCCTCGTTGGCGGTCTTCATGAGCTGGTTGTGTTCCGCGATGTACCCCTTGAGCTTGCCGGGGATGTTCGCGGGCGAACGACTGGCGCCACCCGGCGCCGCAACGCGGATGTCCGCCAGTTCCGTACCGCGCTCCTGGTCGGCCGACTCCGTGTTGCGAATCGCCTGGCTCATGCGCTTCAGTTCATCGAGTCGCTCCTGGGGAATCGTGACATCGCCTTCGACGTCGCCCAGCCCGGCGGTCTGTTCCGAGAGATTGGCGATACGAACGAGATGCTCGTCCATGTTCAGAACGGCGCGTCGCACAGTCTCGACAGCCTCGGCCGTCTTGTCAGACAACTGCGCGCGATTCGATCCGAGCGAGCCGATATAGATCGGCGTTGCGATGAGCGCGCCGATGATCAGAACGCCGACGAATCCGCCGGCGATACCGCCAATGCTTGATGAAGCCTGTCTCGCCACGGCGAAATTCCCTCCAGTGGGATATCCAAGGCATGATTACGGAAGGCAGGATGGACGCAAATCCCCCGACGCTGGAGCTGCGGCCCCAACGCCATGTCGTCACTGTATTTAACCACGCCAGAGGGGCCAAAGTCAACGCGGGTCGCCGACGGGATTGTCGCGGGGCCGATAGGCATGGGGCTGGGGCCGGAAACCGCCACCGGGGGCTGAGAATCCGGGCGTTGGGGACCTGGGGCGCGTCCGTTGCCGGGCGCCGGGCGGTCGATGTTCTCGGGCCGAACTCGGCGGAAGCTGACGGGCGGTTCGAGATTGCCACGGAAGGACCGACGGATCCGCTCGCCGAACGGCCGCCCTCCGCGTCGCACTGCTTGAGAGCAGTGGCACGCGGCTCGTCGTCCGCTTCAACAGACGGCGCCGTCTGAAATCAGTGGCGCATCCCCTCGGCGTCTTTCGGCGTGATGAGATTACCCTGCAGACTTCAATCCGCGAGGACAATGAAAAAGGGCTCGAGTCTCCTTGCGGAAACTCGAGCCCTGGGTTGGTTAACTCGGCTCACGACGCGATGTCGTGAACGTTGTCAGTGACGTCGCCTCAGGCCGCCTTGCGGTCATTGCGGCGGCGTCGGTTGCGTCGCTTCATGCCGATCAGGCCGACCGCGATGGCCGGGATGGCAATGGCGAGACCGAAGCCACAGACCGGGACGGGCAGCAGCGGCGGGAACGGGATGATGGCTTCAATGTTGAGGCCACCAAGACCCGGCACGCCCTGACCCGCGGCGGGGGCATCCTGGACGTTCGGATCACGCGGATCGAAGTCGAGGAAGTCGGCGACGCCATCGTTGTCGTCGTCGAAGTCGCCGAGGTCGCACTGACCGTCGCCGTCGAAGTCATTGCCGTCGTTCGAGACATCGGCCGGGCCACCCGTGACGGCACAGTCGTCACAGAAGTCGCCGTCGGCGTCACCACAGATGAACGGATTGTTCGGCTGCGGATCGTCGGCGTCGGGGATGCCGTCGCCGTCGTTGTCCGGATCGTTGGCGTCGCAGATGCCGTCGCCGTCGGCGTCGGGGCCGTCGTTGGCCGGGTTGAAGCGACCGCTGGAGCAGTCGTCGCAACCGTCGGCGTCACTGTCGCCACAGGCGAACGGATCGAACGGATTCGGATCGTCCACGTCGAGGACGCCGTCGTTGTCGTCGTCCGGATCGCCGTCGTTGCAGAGTTCGTCGCCGTCATTGTCGGCGCCGTCCGCCTCGCGTCGGTCGAAGCCGCTTGCACAGTCGTCGCAACCGTCGTTGTCGAGGTCGCGGCAGAGGAAGCGGTTATCCGGGTGCGAATCCAGGGCGTCGTCCACACCGTCGTTGTCGCGATCCTGATCGCCGGCGTTGCAGAAGCCGTCGTTGTCAGCGTCGGGACCGTCGTTGAGGAAGTGGCCGTTGGCGTTCGGCGTGAAGTCGTTCAGCGGTCCGAAGCCGTCGTTCGTTCCGTTGAAGTCCGAACAGTCGTCACAGCCGTCGCCGTCCTGATCGCCACAGGTCGTGGGATCGAGCGGATCCGAGACGCCGCCGATGCCGGAGTCGAGTTCGTCGGCGTCGGATCGGCCGTCGTTGTCGTCGTCCAGATCGCTGCCGTCGCACTGACCGTCACCATCGGTGTCGGTTCCGTCGTTGGCCGTGTCGAAGTCGGCGCCGTCATCGGCCAGGTCGCCGGTGATGGAGCAGTCGTCACAGCCGTCGCCGTCACGATCACCGCAGGAGTTGACGTCCTTCGGATCGCTGACGCCACCAGCCGAAAGCGGGTCGAGTTCCGTCGCGTCCGAGACGCCGTCGTTGTCGTCGTCACCGTCGGACAGGTCGCAGGTGCCGTCACCGTCAGTGTCGAGGCCGTCGTTGGCGACATCGCCACCACTGTTGTCGGCGCCCGTGACGGAACAGTCGTCACAACCGTCGGCGTCCACGTCGCGGCAGAGGTTCGGGTTGAAGACGGAGTTGTCATCCACGTCGAGGACGCCGTCGTTGTCGTCGTCGTCATCGAAGCTGTCGCAGAGACCGTCGCCGTCGTTGTCCGGACCGTCGTTGTTGGTGTCGCTGACACCGCTCAGACAGTCTTCGCAGCCGTCGCCATCGACATCACCGCACAGGAAGTTGTTGAACGGATCGGAATCCGAGCCGTCATCAACACCGTCGTTGTCATCGTCCGCGTCGCCGGCGTCGCACATGCCGTCGCCGTCGAAGTCGGCGCCGTCGTTGGCCACATCGCCACCGGAGCCGTTGGCGCCCGTGTTGACACAGTCATCGCAGCCGTCGCCGTCCACGTCGCGGCAGACGTTCGGGTTTTCCTGGTCCGCGTCGAGGGCGTCGGGCACACCGTCACCATCGCGATCGGTATCGCTGATATCGCAGATACCGTCGCCGTCGATGTCGGGACCGTCGTTGGCGGGGTCGTACGTGCCGCTGGTGCAGTCATCGCAGCCGTCAGCGTCCTTGTCGAGGCAGAAGTTCGGATTCAGCGGGCTGTTATCCTGAGCATCTGCGATCGTGTCGCCGTCGTCGTCGATGTCGCCATCGTCGCACACGCCGTCGCTGTCGGTATCGAGGCCGTCATTGTTGACGTCGCCGCCCGAGCCGTCGGCCCGCGTGACGGAGCAGTCATCACATCCGTCAGCGTCCACGTCGCGGCAGCGTCGCGGATTGAGCGGATTCGAGTCATCGACGTCGAGGACGCCGTCGCCGTCGTCATCGTCATCGCCGGCGTTGCAGATGCCGTCGCCATCGCGATCGAGCGATTCCGCGGCGCTGCAGTCGTCGCACGTGTCGGCGTCGGCGTCACCGCAGATGCCCGGATTCATGTCGTCCGGATCGGCGCCGTTGTCCACGCCGTCACCGTCGATGTCGGCGTCACCTGAGTCGCAGATGCCGTCGCCATCGAAGTCGGGGCCGTCGTTGGCGACATTCGCCGTACCGCTGGAGCAGTCGTCGCAGCCGTCACCGTCGAGGTCGCGGCAGACGAGGTTGTTGGCCGGAGCGCTGTCCTGGCCATCGTCCACGCCGTCACCGTCGTCATCGTTGTCACCGGCGTCACAGAGACCGTCGCCGTCGAGGTCGGGGCCGTCGTTGGCGCGATCCTCGGTACCGCTGGAACAGTCGTCACAGCCGTCACCGTCGAGGTCGCGGCAGCGCGTCGGGTCGAGGGGATGGCTGTCCTGTCCGTCGACAACACCGTCGTTATCGTCGTCGCTGTCCCCGTCGTCGCACATGCCATCGGGCGGAACGTCGTTGTCTGGGCCGTCGTTGCTGACGTCACCGCCCGGGATCGTGGCGCCCGTGACCGAGCAGTCATCACAACCGTCGGCGTCGGCGTCCTGGCACTCGAACGGATCGAGCGGATCGGTATCCAGGGCGTCTTCGACGCCGTCACCGTCATCATCCGTATCCGTCAGGTCACAGACACCGTCGCCATCGGCGTCGGGGCCGTCGTTGAACTGGTTGGCGCCCGGAGCGGCGAGGAAGCCGGTCACGGAGCAGTCGTCACAACCGTCGCCGTCACCGTCACCACACTCGAAGCCGTTGAGCGGATCCGTGCCGCCGAGGCCTTCCGAGCCATTGGAGACGTTGTCGCCGTCGAGGTCATCGTCCATGCCGCCGGCGTCGCAGATGCCGTCGCCGTCGGTGTCGAGACCGTCATTGTTGGGATCGGCGCCCTGGCCGAGCGGTCCCGTGACGGAGCAGTCGTCGCAGCCGTCGCCGTCCGCGTCGCCACACATCGTGTTGTCCTGCGGGGCGGCGTCATCGACGTCGAGAACGCCGTCGCTGTCGTCGTCCGGATCGCCGGCGTCACAGATGCCGTCGCCGTTGGTGTCGACGCCGTCGTTCAGCGTGTCACCGCCGGAACCGTTGGCGCCCGTGTTGGTGCAGTCGTCGCAGCCGTCACCGTCGAAGTCGCCACAGCGATTCGGGTTGCGATTGGCGACGTCCGGTCCGTCGTTGACACCGTCGTTGTCGTCGTCGGCGTCGGCCTGGTCGCAGATGCCGTCGGCGTCGTTGTCGTTGGCTTCTTCGGCCGAGCAGTCGTCACAACCGCTGGCGTTTGCGTCGCCACAGCTGCCGGCGTCATCCGGCGCCGGATCGAAGGCGTTGTCCACACCGTCGCCGTCACGATCGCCGTCCGTCGCGTCGCAAATGCCGTCGCCATCGAGGTCGGCGGCCTGGTTTGCCGAGCAGTCGTCGCAGATGTCCGCGTTGGCGTCGCCACAGAGGTTCGGATTGTCCGGGGCGGGATCCATGGCGTTGTCGACACCGTCACCGTCGCGATCGTTGTCGCCGGAGTCACAGAGACCGTCGCCATCGGCGTCGGGGCCGTCATTCGCCGGATCGTCGTGGCCGCTGGCACAGTCGTCGCAGCCGTCCGCGTCCACGTCTCGGCACTTGTTCGGGTTGTTGTTGTTCGAGTCGTCAACGTCGTTGACGCCGTCGTTATCGTTGTCGGGATCACCCGAGTTGCAGAGACCGTCGCCGTCGGCGTCATTGCCGTCATTGGCGGCGTCGGGATGACCCAGACCGCCGGCGCAGTCGTCGCAGCCGTCGCCGTCGATGTCGATGCCGCAGACGTTGGGGTTCAGCGGATCGGCGTCGGCGTTGTCGAGAACGCCGTCGTTGTCGTCGTCAGGATCGCCGAGGTCACACTTGCCATCGCCGTCCGTGTCGGTTCCGTCGTTGGCGGGATCGAGGCCGGCGCCGCCGGAGCAGTCGTCGCAGCCGTCGGCGTCCGTGTCGGCGCAGAGGTTCGGGTTCTGAGGATGCGTGTCGTCGACGTCGAGAATGCCGTCGTCGTCGTCGTCCGTATCGGCCGCGTCGCACGTGCCGTCGGCGTCGAAGTCATCCGCGTTGTTGGCGGCGCAGTCGTCGCATCCATTGCCGTCGCCATCGCCGCAGATCGCGGCGTTGAGCGGGGCGGGATCGGAGGCGTCGGCGACACCGTCATTGTCGTCGTCCATGTCGCAGGCGTTGCCGATGCCGTCGTTGTCGAAGTCGAGCTGGTCCTCGTTGTCAACGCCGGGGCAGTTGTCGAAGCAGTCGGCGATCGTGTCGCCGTCGGTGCTGGCGAAGTCGATTTCGAGTTCCCAGTTCAGCAGGGCGCCGACGTTGTTGGCGGCGTCGTCCGAGATCTGGAGAACCCAGCGGCCCTGCGGATCATTGCCGGCGAAGGCGCTGAGGCTCTCGACGGGCGTGACGTGGTTGTCGCACGAACCGCAGCCGAGAATGCTGGACCCGCAGTTCAGGCCGACGGACGTGTCCGCCGAATCGTCGAAAATCACGCCGATGTCGTCGCAGCCGCTTCCGTTGTGATCGTAGAGAACCACGACCACGTCGTTGCGCAGAGCGTTAAACGGCGGGCCGAACGGGGCCGCGTCGTGGATCAGGCGGATGCCGAGATCACCGCGGGCCGTGTGATCGATGGCGACGCGCACGCGCACGTCCTCGATCGCGCAGCCGGTCTCGAAGAGCTCGATGACGGAGGGCTGCATATTGCCCTGCGTCTGCGGCGGGATCTGCGTCGCCGGAATCGGCAACGGACAATCGTCACAGGTAAATGTCCGCGTTTCGGCGTGCAACCTGCTGACGCCGAGCGTGGTACACAGACAGAGTGCTAGTAAGAATCCGGTGATGCGACGCATGATTGATGCCCTTCAAAAAGTGTAGTTCGCCATGCCCCCGATCCTTCGGGTGGCTTACGAGTTATTCAGCAAGGCCGGCGGCGCGTTTTGCGTCGTCAGCCATCCAATAACGAATCAAGACCCAAGTCTAAATTGGTTCGCGATGTGAAAACGTGAACAGTGCGAACCCCCGTTGCACTTCATTTCCCAAATGCATCGGCCCATCTCCATGAGCCGTGAGTCTAATTTACGCCGGATTGTGCGGTGAATCAACGGGTTGCGGGAAAACAACTTACGTAAAATGGGGCGGTGCGAAAACGCAACAGATGTGATCGGACGTCCACCTCTTTGCGGCGCCGAGGGAAGGCGACGCAAAGTCGATCGATATGCGACGATTCATCGATCCATCGGGGTATCCCGAAGGCGATATGGGGAGGATCCCGTGTTGTCCGAATACAGCGTCGTTATCCGGCGGCGCGGGTTTTTCGTCCAATAAGCGCGCGGCGAGTGTTGCGCCGTGACAGCGTCTGACGCTGCGTCAACTCGAACGGGGCGTGGTTCGGCTAGCCCTGGCCCTCTGAAGCGACCAGCGCGTTGAGCTTCTCTGAGACATCCTCGACGATGTTCTTCTTGTTGCCGCTGACCACGTGGCTGACGACACCTTTTCCATCAATGACGACCAGGCAGGGATAGCCCGTCGCCTTGAAACGGCGGCCGATGACGTTGCCGGCGTCGATCGCGAGTTCAGAATTTGCGCCCAGGCCCGAGACGACGGAGAGGACTTCCTCCGGTGTGAAGTCCTTGCGCATCTTCTCGCTGACATTCACGAAACGCACACCGAGCGGCTCGTATTGGAGCCGAATCCGCTCAACTTTCGGGAGCTGCTTCTTGCAGTGCGGGCAGTTCGGGGCGAAGAAATTCAGAATCGTGGCCGGATGCCCCTCGAGTTCACGATTCGTGACGGGGAAGCCGTCCATCGTCTTGAGGTCGTACTGCGGGGCCGGCTTTCCGATCGTCTCCAAAACGGGGCGCCGCCTTGTTGTCGTCGTCTTTCGGGGCGGGTTCGACGTCTTCGTGTTCGTCGCGACCTGTCGGGGCGTCGTGTGAACGCTCCGCCGGGCCGACTGCCCGATTGTGACAGTCAGCACAGGAAAGTCGGCGTCATCCGTCTTGACAACGACATCGGCGCCGGACGACGGGACGGCGTAGTTGGCCGGGAACCGCACCTGGATCCGATATTTGCGACCTTCGATGATCGGCTTCGACACGACATTGACCTTGGGATCGCCGGACGTCGCCCCCGTGACGTGGACGGGCTTGTCCCCGTTGTTCTGAATGCTGAGCACATAGACGCTCGGGGACGCGTCCGTCGTGGCGCCCGCACCCTGCGGGATGGAGATCACGCGCGGCAGCACCTCAACGCGTTCCGGCATGATCGCGTACACAGGAATCGTCATCTCAGGCTGATTCGGAAGATTGGTCTTCAGCCGTACCTCGCCACGAAAGACACCGGGATCGAAAGGCGGCTTCGTATCGACGTAGAGTTCGAAGGTTCGGCCGTGGGCCGTTTCGATCAGGTCGTAATGGAATCGCCTGTCGAGGGAGGATTCGTCGAGCGTGATGGACACGGGCTTTTCGGCGCGATTCGTGATCGTGATTCGACGTTCGCGATGGCCGTCACCGTCCAGCTTGCCGAAGCCGAGGGCGGACGGCGTGGCGTCGAGATAGTGCCGGACACGACCGGCAAGCGTCAGTGTTGTCTGCGGCGAGCGCGGATCGTTTGATGTCAGCGTCAGTGACTTCTCGAAGACCCCGGCGCGCAGCGACTTTGCGTCGACCGTGACGCGCAGCGCGGCTTCGGCGTTGGGGGCAATCGGTCCGGTAGGTGTGAGGATGGCGGCGACGTCATCGGGCGAATCGATTCGGGTGATGACGAGCTCAGCGGCGCCGGCGTTGCGAATGTGGAAAACGTGCTCGATCGGCTGATCGATCCAGCGTTCCCCCACGTTGCCCGTGACGCCGTCGATCTTCATCGCGGGTTGGGACGCCTGCGCCGCCGGATCCCCCGTCTGGGCCAGGACAGGCGACGCCAGGGGGACACACAGCAGGGCGAGGCGTGTTGTGACTGAACGGATTGCGCGGCGCATGGCGACTCCTGATGTGGACGGGGCGATAACGCATCCCGGCGATGGACATACCGCCGTCATGTGGCTTCGACGGGCGAGTTTCAACGATCCGACGCATTCTATGTCGGCATCTGACAAACGACAGGTCTGTTGAAACGATCGATCTCGATAGCGTAGGAGATGTGCGGGGATTCGCGTTGTAACGAGTTGGAAACGGCCTAGCGGCGGCGGCGCAGGGCAAAAACGCCCGTCAGCAGGAGGCAGAGCGTCGCGGGCTCGGGAATGTAGGCCAGTCCCGACAGGCCTTCTGAAAGCGGGGCGCCGTTCAGCGTCATCTGGCCGAACGGGAAGACGATCTGGAGGGCCGGCGAGTAGAGGTAGAACTGGTCCGTGCCGAACGGACCGCCGTCGGCGAAGTAGAAGACGCCGGAATCCGGGTTATAGACCATGCCGGCCGCCGGTCCGAGGTCGATCGGCGTCTGTCCGACCATCAGGGGGATCGTCTGGAGGATCGAGGCGTCTGACGGATCGACGCGGTAAATCACGTCGTTGTAGGTATCGAGGGCGAAGAGGGCGCCCGTGCTGTCGAAGGCGATGGCGGAGATATCGGCGTCGGCGGCGATGGTCCCGATGGTCGTGGCGACGCCGGTCGCCGTGTTGATCGTATAGAGCCGGTCATCCCCGAAGGACTGAACCCCATAGAGCTGGCCGGAGATCGGATCGAAGCCCAGATCCCCTTCTGTGACGTCGAGCCCGAGGAATCCGATCTGTGTCGATGCGCCGTTCGCGGGGTTGATCCGCCAGAGGTAGTCCGTTCCCGCATCCAGGCCGTAGAGAACGCCGTTGCTGAAGGCGATACCGCTCAGCGTGCCCACGCCGGTCGCGCGGGGGTTTGAGGCGACACCTGTCTCGGTCATATCGTAGAGCATGCCGAAGAAATCGACGCCGATGAGTTCCGCGGCGCGGAGCGGCGAAGCAAGGCCGAAGAGGGCGGCCAACGCGATGATGGCGAACGGGACTCTGGATTTCACGGCTTGGCTACCTTTCCCCCGGAATTCACGCTGAGGCGGCGCGCGGATGATTCCGCCGCCGTCAGTGATTAGAGTATATCGAGACGATGGTGTCGGGATCAACTGAATCGGCCGGGATCCGCGTCGGGGCGTCGGGCCCGGCGCCCGGCTTTCGGACCCTGCGGACGGCGTTTCTGAGGCCCGGCGGCCCGTCAGCGGATGATTGCGGCCTGAGGTCAGGAGGACGAGTCTGTTGGACGCCATGGCGCCGCAGCGATTGATGATTCGCCGGGATCTGCGCCTGGTCGGGGAGATCGACCTGGATCCCCGGCTTGCGCGGCTGACAATCGGCCGGGGAAAGCAGTGCGCCATTCGTCTGGACGACGCGGACGTGGCCCTGCTGCACGCGACGCTGGAGTTCGACAACGGCGCGTGGCGGATGCTCGACGCCGGCTCGGAGCGGGGCCTTCGGGTCAACGGCCACAAGACCCGCCACGCCGTTCTGGCGCCGGGAGATGTCGTCGATATTCGACCGTTCGCGATGAACCTGCTCGCGGCGGCCGGAGCGCATGCGGCGCAGTCAACGGAGGACACATCGCTTCAGTTGAGCACGTCGGGCGTCACGGCGACGCTGATGCGGGAGGCGGCGGATTCCGGCAACGTGATACGCCAGCGCCTCGACGATCTTTACGCCTTGTCACGGCTGATCCTCGCCCGCAAGGACAACGGCTCGTTCTGGCAGATCATGCACGCGGCCCTGCAGCGATGCCTGGCCGCGGATCGCTGCGTGCTGGTTGGCGTCGACAACGCCGGCGGACTCTATCGCCTGGCGCCGCGGGCGCGACCTTCCACCATTGACGCGCCGCTCGGCGTGAGTCTGTCAGTCCTGTCAGACGCCGTTCGGGCCGGAAAGGGAATGCTCGTCGAACATGTCGGATCCGATGCGCGCTACGCCGCGGCGCAGAGCCTCGTCGACCATCGGAGTGGTTCCGTCATCTGCGTGCCCGTGATGGTGGACGGTCGCTCGCGCGCCGTCGTGTATGCGGATCGACAAGTGTCCCGGGTTCCGTTTCAGCCGAGCGATCTGGATTTTGCGATGGCGGCCGTCGACCTGGCGGCGTCGGCGGTCAGTGTCGACGAGCTTCAGGCGCAGACGCGCGAGCTGTCGCGCGTTCGCGGGCGGATCGAGGCCGGACGCGAAATGCAGGAGATGATGCTCCCGGCGCCGCTTCCGCAGCCGCACTGGGGGGAAGTCGCCGCCCTGAACACGCCGGCGGACCAGATGAGCGGGGATATCTACGACGTCCTGATCGACGAGAAGGGGCGCCTCGTCGTGAGTCTCGCGGATGTGTCCGGAAAGGGCGTGCCGGCGGCCTTCGGCACGGCGATCGTCCAGAGTTCATTCCGGCAGGCCGTTACGGATCATGAAGACCTGCGCGACGCCATGCGCAGCATCAACGGAACCCTGGACAAGAGTCTGCCGCCCGGCTGTTTCGCCACGATGATCGTCTGTCGATTCTCGAAGGACGGGCGTGAGGTGGAGATCGCCAACGCCGGCCATCACGCGCCCCTCTGGCTGAGCGACGCGGGGGTGGAGGCGTTTCCGCAGGGCATCGCCATCGCCCTGGGGATCCTGCCGGACTGGCCCGACGATGTGGTGCGCAAGTCGCTAACGACGGAGCGGGCGCTCGTGCTGTCAAGCGACGGCGTGACGGAGGCGACGAACGCGTCGTCAGCGGAATACGGCATTGGGCGCCTGGGGCAGTGTGTGCAGTCGTGCGGCGACGAATCGGCGTCGGGCATCGCCGCGAGCATCACGCGGGATGTCCGCGAGTTCTCGGGACGGGACGAGTATGACGATGACCTGACACTCGTCATCGTTCGCTGGACGGGCCCGAAGTAAAAAGAAAGCGGCCGGCGTTCCAAAAAACGCCGGCCGCCTGGTTGACATTCAGGTGACGCTGCCGTCCCGATCAGTGATTGGACAGCTTCTCCGTCGCCGGCTTCTCCGGCGCCGTTTTGGCCGCCGGCTTCATCTCCATCGGCTTCTTCACTTCGGCGGGCTTCTTCACCTCTGAGGGCTTCTGCTCACCGGTCGCGCCGGGTTGGATCGGCTTGACGACGCTGGGGCTTCGCGCGCCCTTGCCCGTCAGGGCCGCCGCCGGTTTCCCGCCGGGTGTCAGGCGACTTTTCGCGCGGGGCGTAGCGCGGCTCTTCTGTGAGATCGGAATCGTCACATGGGGTTGCGCCGGGTGCGTGGTATCGAAGGTGATTTCATCACCACCGGCGGAAGGTTCGTAATCCGCGGGAATGTCGACCACAAGCTGATATGTCTGCTTGTTGCCGCGCATGTCGACGACGTTCATCGTCAGGGCCTTCGACGTGCACTTCACGTTCGTGACCTCGAACGGCTTGTTGTCGTGGCAGCGGATGTAGAACTGACGCTTCATCGGGGCGGATCGTCCCGACGTCAGGTTGAGCTGGGTCGGCGTGACGTCGACCGGGGCCGTGACGAAGGCGTACACGGGGACTTCGATCGTCGCGGGCTCTTCGAGGCCCGTCTCGATCGTGATCTTGCCGGTATTGTTGCCTTCCTTCAGCGGCGGCACGATGCTCACGAGAAGCTCGAACTTCTTGCCCGGTTCAAGCGGCTTGATTTCCGCCTTGAACGACGGGCTCGTCGATCGAACGTTGGTGAGCTTCAGCTCGCCTTCGATGTTGTTGATGATCGTCAGCTTTCGAGGGATGTCGTCATTCGCCTGCGCGGCCGTGATTCGACCGAACGCGGCGCTGGGCGGCGAGACCTGTACGGGCTGCCAGACTTCTCCCTTGATCGTCAGACGAAGCGTTGCGTCCTTACCTGCGATATTCGTGTTGACAGTGATGGACTTACTGAGCGGACCGGAGCCCTTCTTTGTGGAAATCTTGATCGGAATCTTCCCGCTCTCACCCGGCTTCACAATCCGGTCATACTGACCGGCAACGGTGCAGCCTCAGCCAGGCTTGACGCGGAGGATCTCCAACGGACCGCTCCCGGTGTTCGTAAACCAGAAGTCGTGGACGACGTCGCCACCGGCGCGGATGCGGCCGAAGTCGTAGGTCGTCATGTCGAACTTGATTTCCGGGGTTTCACCGGGCTTCAGGACGACGGTGGGTTCCGGGATCTGGGCGCCCTTCGGCTGCGTCCGATTCGGCTGGATCGGCTTGACAGCGGTCGTGGGCTTCAGAGGGCGCGGACCGACGAGACCTTTCTTTGTCTCCTCAGTCAGCTTGCTCCCGGGGTCGGCGGCCTTCTCAGGCGCCTTGGTCTCCGCGGCCTTTTTCTCGGGTTCCGGCTTCGATTGGGCGCGAACCGCCGAGGGAGCGGCCACCAGGGCCAGTCCCAGGACGAGCGCCCAGCCGACGCCGGTCGGCCGAAACGGACTCGATCTGTTCATGTTGGTCTCCACACTACATTCCGATCGCGGAGCTTGCGCCCGACCGATTCGGACGGACTCCACGGATTTCCACACAGGGTACTGTATCGTCAAACGGCGACAGGCGGTAACGCCCGATCAGGCGCGCATGTCGCCCGAAGGTACATCGACTCAGCTACATCCTCCGCTTTTTGGGGCCGGTAAAACGTATCGTGTTTGTAACGAAACAAACCGGCCTCGTCGCCAGAGGCTTCGAGGCCGGTCGAATCATGATTGCAGCGCGTCAGGTTCGGGTCAGTTGACGGGCTTCATTTCGCCGGTCTTGTCACTCTTCTTCGTCGCGGCGGGTTCCGCCGGCTTCGCGGGCTCGACGGCCGCCTTGGCCGCCGGCTTGGCCGGATGGGCCACCTGCGGCGGCGCCTTCCGTGTCACAACGCCGCGCGAGCGAACGGGAATCGAGAGCTTGGGCGCCGCCGGATGCGTCGTTTCAAACTCGATCATCTCGTCGGCCGCCGGCGAAAAGTCCGCCGGGATATCGACGACGAGCTGGTAGGTGTTCTTGCCATTGGCCAGGGCGGAGGAGGACACGACCAGCTTGCCGGACGAGCTCTTGACGTTCTTGATTTCGAAATCGACGCCGTCATTGCTGCGGACGTAGAACTGTCGCTTCGTGACGCCGGTGCGTTCCGGGATCAGCGTGAGGGCCGAAGGCGTCACATCAACGGGCGACGTCACGTAGGCGAAGGCGGCCACATCGACTGTCGGATACTCGGCGAGTCCCGTGTCAAACTTGATCAGGCCACGGTTGTTGCCCTCGAGCAGCGGCGGCACGATCTCGACGACGAGTTCATACTTCTTGCCTTCTTCGATCGGCTTGACTTCAGCCTTGAACCGCGGGTTGTCGCATCGAACGTTCGAGATCGTCATCGATCCGGTCACGTTGTTCACAATCGTCAGGCGTCGGGCGCTTTCCGTGCTGATCTTGGCCTGCGTCAGTCGCCCGAACGACGCGTTGTTCGGCGAGACTTCGACGGGCTGCCAGACGTTGCCCTTGATCGTCAGCCGGATCGTGCCGTCCTGCCCCGGAATGTTCGTATTGACGGTGACCGTCTTGGAGATCGTGTTCCCACCCTTCTTGGTCGAGAGCTTGATCGGAATCTGTCCGGTCTCGCCCGGCTGAACGACCTTCGTGTGATCGCCGGCCTTCGTGCAGCCGCAGCTGGGCTTGACGCGGAGGATCTCCAGGGGACCGTTGCCCGTATTGGTGAACCAGTAGGTGTGGACCACGTCTTCGCCGGCGCGGATGCGACCGAAGTCGTAGTTGGGTTCGTCGAACTTGATCGCCGGCAATTCACCCGGCTTCAGGACGACTGTCGGCTCGGGAATCGTCAAGCCGCTCTTCCGCGCCGGGCGCGGCGAGATCTTGGCCGGCTTCTGCTGGGCCTTCTCCTTGAGGTCTTCCGTCTTGGCGACATTCGGCGTCTTGGTGTCCGACTTCTCGGTTTCCGACTGGGCCCGGACGGGCGAGGCGGCGGACCCCGCGACGAGGGCCAGCGCGGCGACGACGCCGAGCGTCCGACGAATCCATGAACCATTCCGTGTCATTGCTGTCTCCTGATTTCCGCAATGGTGTTCGGGTTAAACGGGACGGCGAAGATCGCGTCCCGAAGGACCAATTCAGATGTCCGAACTATACCGTCCGATGACTGGCGCGGGTGTATTGAGCGTGTAACAGGAGCTTCGTGCCGCGGGGATATCGCGGAGGACGGCGTCAGAGGGGCGATTCGGCGCCGTCGATATTGGGCGTTCCTCGTGGATTGACGAGTCGTCGGGCGCCGTCGCGCTCGATTCCGTGGGCCCGAAATTAACCGGCGAACGCAACGTCCGCGGGCGCGCCGCCTACGTCTTGCGAATGACGAGCGCTGTCAGATCGTCATCCTGCGGCGCGTCACCGACCCAGTTGAGTACAGCGTCGTGCATGCCGGCAATGATGTCCCGACAAGGTCGATCACGAAGCGCGCGGATCAGGTCAGTCAATCGCTGAGTGCCAAGCTGCTGGCGGTCCGCGTTCAGGCACTCGAAGAAGCCGTCAGTCACGACAACAAACAGATCGCCCGGCGCCAGGACGAAATCCTCGGGGGGCGGCCAGTCGGCGTTCGGCATAATGCCGAGCGGAAAGCCGTTGGCCGGCAGTTCCTCGATCGTGTCCGACGCTCGCGTGTACCTGAAGAGGGGACCGTGGCCGGCGCTGAGATATGACAGCGAGCCGCGTTCGGGATCCAGCAGTCCGAGGAACGCCGTGACGAATCGATCGTCCGGCAGATCATCGCAGAGGAGGTCGTTGACACGCGCCGTGATCTCGCCGAGATCGCGCGACATGGCGACGGACGCGCGGAACAGGGCGCGGCACTCGGCAATGACCAGCGCCGGTCCGATGCCGTGGCCCGTGGCGTCGGCGATCGTGACGGCGAGGCTGCCGTCGTCCCGCTCGAAGTAGTCGTAGCAGTCGCCGCCGGTTTCGTCGGCGGGCTTGTTCCATCCGGCGACTTCGAACCCGGCGATGTCGGCGGGGCGGCTGGGGATCAGGCCCTGCTGAATGTCGCGGGCGATGCTCAGGTCATGTTCGATGCGCTGTTTCTCCGCGTAGTGCTCGAGGAGCAACTGGCGCTGGAGGGCGACGCCGACCTGGGCGCCGAAGGTGCGCACGAGTTCATGGTCCCACGCGTCGAACTGGCCGCTCGTCTTGTTCAGGACCTGGAGAACGCCGACGATTTTCGCGTCGATTCCGATCAGTGGAATCGTGATCATGTTCCGGGTGCGAAAGCCTGTCCTGCGATCGATCTCGGGGTTGAAGCGGTCGTCCGCGTAGGCGTCGGGGACGTGAATGACCTCGCCCGTTCGGACGGCTTCGCCCGCGATGCCCTGATCGGCGCCGAATCGGATTTCATCCACGCCCGTCGCCACGCTGCTGTAGAGCTCATTCGTCGAGTCGTCGTACACGAAGACGGTGGCGCGCTCACACCCCAGGACCGTCAGGGCCGCCGATTCCACCTTCTGAAGCAGGGGCATGAGTTCCGTCGAGGCGCCGAGTTCGCGGCTCAGCTGGAGCACGGCGCGCAGATCGGCGACGCGGCTTTCGTAGGCGACGGGGGCGCGGGAGTCTTTGGGTGCGGAAGGCGGTGTCATTCCAGTGTACTCGGACTGCACGCTGCGCCGCGCCGACGGAACGGCGTTCCGCCGGGGAGTTCTGACGGTCCGGACAAACGATGATCCGCGGATGTCATCGGCCGATATGCGTGCGAGGCGCCCATCATCCTAATCCACGGGAATGCCAAATGCGAGCGAAATGCCCGGGACGGCGGGCCGACCTCCGGGGCGATCGGCGAGTCAGGCGACGCCGATCGTGATGAAGATCGGCGCCCAGATTCCTGTCTTCTTCTGGCGGATTTCCCGGAAGCCCGCGTGGGCGAAGTAGGCGCGCATCTGCGACCACGAGGCGTGATGGACCTTGGCCGTGGGCGTGCTTTCGGCGCGCGTGATGAAGAAGTCGAAGAGTGTCCAGCCGATGACATTGTCGCGAAACCCGTCGATGAGCATCAATCGACCGCCGGGCCGCAGAATTCGCCGCATTTCGATGATGGCCGCCTGCTGATGCGGATAGTGGTGGAAGGAATTGCTGCAGGTGACGGCGTCGAAGCTCGCGTCGTCGAAGGGCAGGTGCTCCGAGTCAGCGTTGATGAAGAACGGCGCCCCTTCTTCAATCTCGGACGCTTTCAGGTGTCCGAGTCGGCACATATTCCTGGAGTAGTCCAGTCCCACAACGCGACGCGACGGCAGGGGGCTTCCGGCGACCATGGCCGTCCATGTTCCCGTGCCCGCGCCGATGTCCAGCAGGTCAAAGGGCGCCGCCGTGTTCTTTCGCCAGCGATAGAGCTCCTGCATGAACAGCCGGTAAGACGGCTGAAACAGCAGGTGCTGGACGATGGAGCGATCGTACGTGTGCGCCCAGCTGTCAAACTGAGAGCGCGCCTTGTCCTTGACGGCGCTTCGGCGATCCGTCTCGGAACCAGCGGCGTCGATGACGGTTTCGTTGTCAGTTCCTGTCGCGTGTGTCATGCCCGTGTCGTCGGAGGATCTCGGTCTCAACAGTGTCCGTAGGAGTAACGGCATCTTTGGCGGGCTTCGCCAACTCCGCAAGGCGAGATTGTCGTTTTGAGTCGGGATGGCGGCCTAAAGTCGGCGCGCGGTTCGCGCCGATACGTTGATGCGGCCACGCGGTCGCGACCCACACGACTCTAGCCAGTGAACGCTTCGCCGCCGGAGACTGGACTGCATGAACAAGCGCGATCTGATCGAGCGGATCATGGAACTCAATCGCTCGGCCCGGCAGGAATTTCTTGAGGCGTTCTCCGAGAAGGAACTGGCGGAATATCTTGCACAGCTTCAGGGGCTCGATCTCAGCGGCTTCTGGTCCGGAATGACATCGCCGGCCCTGGCCGCCTCCTAGGACGTGACTTCCCGTTACGTTTTGGCCACCTGAGCGCACGCCGGCGTTACACCCGTTTTCGCGCAGCGCGCATTCGACCGCCGCGTCCGAAGGGACCGCGGCGCTACTGCGTATCCACCGGACGAATCACCCGCGGCGCGGGACGACGCGGCGATGGCGATTGGGGCGCCGACGGCGCCCAGACGCTGGCCTGCGCGGAGGTCGTGGATTCATCGTCCGCCGGCTGAGAGGTGGGACCCACGCGTCGATCCGGCCGCTTCCACCATTCCAGATCCCAGTTCCATCCGGCGCGCTGACAGGCCAGCGTTGTCAGCAGGAGTGCGATCAGGCCGGGGATGGCTGCGCGTCGGAGTCGTCGATTGCCGGTTGCTTTCGGGCGTTGCGTCTTCATTGCGGGTTTCACTGATTTACAGACACCTCCACTCCGTATTATGTGGTCGAAGCGTCGGCGTGATCGTGCGATTGTCCGCGAAGGACATATCGGTTCCTCCTCGGCGCGGCGAGATCTGACAGCGGGTTCAGCGGCCGTTCGTCCGGATCATACGCCTGGGGGTTGGGATTATCGGGCGGATCGGATTCGCGACCCGCTCCTTCATATTACGGGGCGGCTTGCGAAAAATGCGCACGTTGCTCTCGTCACACCCACTTCGTCGGCATATCATTGGCGTCCGCGCTGGGGTGGCTGACCTCGCAGGGGGAAACAAACCTCAAGGGCCCCCGGTATCCCAAGTGGATGCTCTAATTCAGCCACTCTGACGTTGACACCTTGTTGTCTATTCGAGCCGGATGGCGACCAGTGCATGTTGCGCGCGGATTCCGCGCGACGGACGGGGGTTGCAATGACTGTGCGACGGCCAGGCCATGCCCGGGTGATGATTGATTTGAACACGCAGTGTGATTTCCTGCTTCCGGGCGGGGCGCTGCCGGTGTCGAATCGCGACACCATTCTGCCGAGAATCAGGGCGCTCATGGCGTGGTGTCGCAGGGAGCAGGTCCCGATCGTCTCGAGTCTGGAAGCGCATCGCGCGTCGGAACCGTCGCGCGGACTGCCGCCCGTCTGTATCGATCGCACGCGGGGGCAGCGAAAAGTGCCCTTCACGCTGATGCCGCGACGACTCTTTGTGCAGGGCGACAACACGTTCGATCTGCCGGCGGACCCGTTTTCGAAGTACCAGCAGATCATCTTCACGAAACGCCACTCTGATTTTCTCTCGAATCCCAAGGCGGATCGCCTCGTCAACGCCCTGCGTCCGACGTACTGGATGATCATCGGGATTGCGGCGACCCACGCCGTCAAGTCGATCGCACTCGGTCTGCTGGCGCGAAGCCAGCGCGTGGTGGTTGTCAAGGACTGCTGCGGTTACTGGTCCAATTCGGACAGCGAGCACGCCATGCGTCAGATGGACGCAAAAGGGGCGTTGATCGTCGAGTCCGAAGAGATCATCTCGGGATACGTCGCGTCGAAGCTGAGTCAGGACATCGAGGAAGAAGCGGCGCGGATTGCCGAGAAAGAGGGGATTCAGGAGCCCGCGACCGTCTCCCGCATGCGAATGCTCCGATCCTCGCGAAAGGCCGTCTCCGCCGCGGACGCCGATCAGGAGCCCGGCGCCGCCAAACAGCGATCCAAGGCAAAGAGTGGCCCTGAACCCGCGTCGGACGACCTGGCTCCCCACGAGCTCGTCGCCCGGAAGCGTACGGCGAATGGCAAGACCGGTCGGCCACTTGCCTAGTTCCGCCCCGTCAACTATCCTCAAACATCGCTGGGAATGAACGCGAATTCGCATCCGACGCGCTTCGTCGGTCGCGGCGCGTTTGCCGAAGGGTAAGTGGGCGACGCCAGATCGCCTCCGCTTGAAACGACGCATTGAACGATGGCCAAGAAACTACCGAAGCAGCTTGCCATTCTGGATGAAGACCTTTGCACGGGCTGCGAGGCGTGCGTCGCCGTATGCCCGGTCGATTGCATCGACAAGATCGGTGACCCGACCCATCCCGGCTATGCGATGGGGCTCTGCACGATCGATATTCAGACCTGCATTGGCTGCAAACTCTGCGCCCAGGTCTGTCCGTGGGACGTCATCACGATGGTCCCGACGGATCAGGTTGTCTCGCAGGAAAAGTACTTCGACCTGATTTCGGACGACCAGCGGGCCGCCGTGGCCAGCTAGGCCGCCCGGCGCTTTTCCGCACACCAATCACCCCCGAAAACACCGAACGAACCGGGCGTCCGGCCTTTTAACGGCGCCGCCCCGCCCGCATTGCGCGCAAAAAAAAGCCCCGACGCGTAGCGCCGGGGCGGGGCATGTCTTTCGGAGAGTGATGCGATCCCCGGTTTACTCGATGGCCGACTCGATCGACGCGATCTCGTACTCCTTTTCCGATTCGCCATCGAACGACATCGAGATCTTACCGCCGGGCTTGAGGCCCATGAGCTGCTGGGCGATCGGCGTCTTGTAGGCGTAGGTTCCCGTGTTCACATCGGAATCGCCGATACCGAGAATCGTCATCACGCGTGGCGCCGAGCCGTCGGCCGGCTTGAGCGTGACGCGCTGGCCGATGCTGATGTGATCGGTGGGGACGTCCGCCGCCTCGATGATCTTGGCCATCGCCAGTTCGCTGTTGATCTGGGCGACGCGGGCGCGAAGCAGATCGCGTTCCTCGAGGGCGAACTTGTACTCGGAGTTTTCGCTGAGATCGCCCAGGGCGGCGGCTTCGCCGATCGCCTTGGCGTTTTCGCGCATCTTGACGTTGACGAGTTCGTCCAGTTCGGACTCGCGCGACTTGAGACCTTCCCGCGTGAAGTAGAGCGTCTCGTCGTCTTCCCAGACGGACTTCTCCACCTTGATGTAGATATCGGGGAAGGCTCGGGTCAGGCGATTCAGCAGTTCGCTCTGAACACTCGGACCCAGCCCTTCGGCGCGTTCGATCTGTCGCCGCAGCGCCTTCGCCATCGGCAGGTCGATCTGCGTGAGAACGGCGGCGTATGGCTCATAGTTCTTCGCGGCAAGCCCCGTTCGGACGCGGGCGCGCATCTCATTCGCCGTCTGACCGCCGGCCTTGCCCTCGGATTGCCGGGCGGGACCGCAGAGCATGAGGGCCGTGTTCAGCATTTCAAGCGCCGTGGGCGGATTGAGGTCGACTTCGACTGTCGGTCCCTTCCAGAGCCACATGAATGCGTCGGTATAGCGTCCCGGGTCGGCGACGGCGGCCTGAGCAATGGCCCCCAGCGCCTCGCCTTTGCCGGCCTTCTCGACCTGCTTGGCGAGGGCGTCCACCTGGCCGGCCGGCGCGAACAGCAGGAGTTTGGCGTAGATCTCAGGCCAGGTCTCGGGGAACGCCTGCTCCACGCACTTCACGCCGAGCGACCAGAGCCGGGCATCGGGAACGGATGCGAGCAGGGTTTCCGGCGCCGGCGCATTCTTGAGCATGTCCAGCGCGACCTGGTGGACGTCGGGCTCCAGGGGCAGACCGTCCTGGGCCAGTCGCTCGACAATCAGGGCCGTCGCGAAGGCGTCCGCCGCCTCCCGATGCTTCTTGAACCGCTCGATCTGCTTCTTCAGTGTCGATTGGACTTTCTTGACGAATGTCGGATTCGGTTCGACGCCCGTCTGCTTGAGACCGCGAAGGTAGCCTTCGAGAACCTCGAGCCGTTGTCGAGGCGATTCTGCGCCGGCAAAGGCGGCGCCGGCCTCCTGCTCGGGCGTCTGGCCGACGGGATCGTAGATCAGAAACGTCGGGGACCTGCCCTCAATCCGGAAGTGGGCCGAGTTTCGCACGCCGGAACGGACGCGCGTCCAGAGGTCCGTCCACTTCTTCGCGTCGATGTATTTCGGAACGAGCAGCAGCTTGAATTCGTCGCGATCGATCTTGTTGTTGTCCTGCATCCGGACAACGCCGGCGGCGAGCGCGAGCGGGTCCTTGTCGATCAACTCGGGGATGCGCTCCGGATGGAGCTGCTCAAGGACAAAAAAGTCATTGGCTTCCGCGGCCTGGTAGTCGCTCACCACTTCCTTGATCGGGAGCGTCCGCGTTCGCTTGCCGATGCGCAGGACGACTTCGCCCTCGTCCAGATCGACCTCCTCAACCTCGGCGGCGGTGTCCTCTGTGCGGTGCACCAGGAATCCGCCCACATCGAGCCGGAGGCCGACATCGAGGAATCGCAGGGCGCGCCGGACGGAGTTTCCGCCCTTGAGGCCGGAGCGTTCGACCCAGTCCTCAAGCTTGGGATGGTCCTTGTGTGTGGCCTTGTAGAGTGTCAGGATCTCGTCGCGGAGCTGGTCGCCGTCGGGGAGCCGAAGCAGCAGGCCTCGTCCAAGCCGCAGGGCGTCGTGGGCCGAGTGCTTCTCCTTCATGGAGGAGAGCCAGGCCCATCCCATCGTCTCGGCCAGCTTGCCCTCGCCGGATTCGACAACCTTGTCGATCACGGGGAGCAGTTGGTCCGGCATGGCCGAAGGATCGCCGATCGCCTGCAGCCATTCGGACTCCAGGGCGTCCCATTCCTTTTCATTCGCCAGTGATTGAAGCGTCTCGTACCGAATCACGGATGTCGCACCTCCCAGGATCGAATCGAGCATTCTGAGGCCAATCGCGGGATGTGTCGAGACGCGGGGATTTCGGACGGGGAGGACGCCTGCGGCGCGGGGCCGCCTTCATCGACGAATTGAGGCGCCGATCCGTCGTGGACGGGCCGGGATCCAGTCGCCGGTATACCCCTGGCGATCGAACGCCAGGCTCCTGTTGGCGAGAATTCGCTGACTTTGGGGAGGCCGGACTACTTTCGGGTCTTGTCCGGCGTGTCTGACCTGGGTTGCTGGGCGGCCCGGCGCTGTTCGATCGTCAGCAGCGCATCGAGGCGCCGCGCCAACTGCCCGAAGAGTCCCTCAATGCGTCGATCGATCTCGGCGCTCTGTTTGGCGAGGCGCTCCTTGTCGGTCACGCGACTTGCTTCGGGATGACGTTCGTCGAAGTTCTTTCGCAGCGAACTGGCGCGGTCCCGAAGGTCCGTCATGATGGCGAGCGCGGCGGCCTGCTGATTCGCAGAGAGTCCGCGAGTCTTGATGAAATCGCGCGTGTACGCCTCCCACCGGTCGAAATCCCGGGCGATCGGATCGGTAGTCGTTGGCGTGGCGGGCTTTTCGCCGGAATCGACCCGCATGTTCTTTCGGGCCTGATCAATCGTCGTGCGAATCCGCGCCCGAGTGGCGGGATCCAGATCGGCCTCATTCGACTTGGCGGTGGCCTGATCGAGAACGGATTTGACGGCGGGAGCGCTCTTTTCGCCACGGGCCGGGTCCGCGCCCGCCAGCGTCGCCAGCCGCCTCTTCTGATCCCTCGCTTCCCTGGCGGCAATCCTCGCCGCGTGTTCGATTCGCGCGATGTGCAGTCGCTGCCGGCCCTGCTTCGCCTGATCCGGCGGGAGCTGCGTCTCGACATCCGTCAGGATCGCGTCCCAGTCAATGGGGAAGCGCTTCTCGATTTCGACCATCCGCTGGCGCGCCTGGCGATACTCCTCATTGTCGTGAAAGCTCCCCAGGGGATTCGGGCCGTCTTCCGCCTGCTCTGCCGCTTCACGATAGGTCCAGAAGATCTCCGCGGCTCGATCGGCGAGCGACTCGTGCTCGACGGCGAGGGCGCCCATCTCCTTTTGCCGTCGCTCCGCAATGGACTTCAGTTTGTCACGGATCGCGCCGCACTGCGTGGCGTTGAGCCCGTAGGCCTTCTCCAGTTCGAGCAGGTGCGCGTCGACATGCAGGTCCGTTCGCTCGATCGGACTTGCGTCGAGATACTGTTCCCAGACGCTGCGCCGCTCGGCGCGAATGCGCGTTTCCTCCGGCGTTGCGGCGCCGGGCGCCGCCAGGGCGTTCTGAGTCAATCCCGCCAGAAGTGAGAGGGCGATGGTGATGTGATTGGGTCGATTCATGTCGTCGCTTTCGGGGATTCTGTGACGCCCTGGATGATGGGACAACCCCGGGCCGCCATGCGCGATCGCAGTCGCCTGGGCCCGCGGCTCATCGCTTCTTCGACTTGCGATGGCTGGTCTTGTCCGCCGCCTTTTTCAGAGCGCGCTGGTGCGATGTGAGCAGACCGTCGAGGCGACGCTTGAGTTGCTCGAACAGGCGATCGATTGGCGCGTTGATATCCCGAAGCCGCTTGTCGCGTTCCCGTCGATCCTTGATCTGCTCCGCATTCTCCAGCCGTTTTTCATTCGTCTTGCGGACGGACTCGGCCCGGTCCTTCAGCTCACTCAGGATCGCCAGGGCGGAGTGCGTCTGTTCCGGCGTACACTTGTACTCGGTGAGGAAATCCCGAACGTACTGCTCCCACTCGTCGAGGGGGACCGGCTTTTCCGCGGGCGTATTCCGCCGAGTCGTTCGGCGTTTGGGCTCGGACGATCGTTTTGCCGTCTTCTCGTCCGACTTTGGCTTATCCGTCTTTTCGCGGGCCGAGCTGCGCCGGGCCGCGCCCCTGGTCTCAGTTTCCTTCTTCTCAGGCGTCGTCGGTGTCATTTTCTGCGGGGGCGGCGTGTTCCGTCGGGTGGCGCGGCGTTCCTGACGCATGACATCCCTCGCCTCTCTGGGGGTGCGAAGGATCTGTGTGAGGGTCTTGATGGCGACGCGATCGCGCGCCTGTTCGAGGCGATCGTTCCACTGCGCGTAGGCCTCGCGCGTGCGTTCGGGACCGATCATGGCCTCGACGGCGGGGCGGATTGCGTTGATGGATTCGTTTCGAGACTTCTCGATCGGCATGATCTTGGCCTGCATCTCCATCAGTCCGGAGGAGGCGAGAAGTTTCTGGGCCTCGCGCGTGTCACCTTTGTCGACATCGATTTTGTTCTGCAGCGATCGCACGACTTCTGCGCGCTCGTTGATCATCGCCACGAATTTCTGCTGGTCCTTGCTGTCGGGCTCCTTCTCATTCGGGGACTGATCGTACTTGTCGATCAGCGAGCCGATTCGAGCCTGTTCTTCCGGCGTCAGTTCATAGAGGGTCGTGTTGATCTCGATCAGGTCGGAGCGCCGTCGTTCCTCGTATTCCTTCCACTCCATGTGGTAGACGTCGTAGTCGGGAAAGATCTTGTAGACGACGGACGGGCTGTCCTGACCTTTGCCGGGGGCCCCGGGCTTGTCCTGGGCGAACGCGATCCATGGCGCAGCGGCCACCAGGGCAATGACGAGTCGGCTGACTGTGGTACGATGATGCGTCACGCGATGAATCTCCTTGCTCACCGACTGCGTCGAAAGTCGATGCGCCGGCCAAGAGAGTTAAGTCGTTGTATCAGAATAGTATATGTGATGAGCGTGCCGTCACTCAAGCGAATCCTGACCGCGGTACTGGACCCATGCGGCGTGGCATCGCTAAGTTAAGGCGCTGCAACGCGCTAAGGTCCGCAATGCGGCGTCGATGTTTCTCGCGTCTGAGAAAAACGACGTTGGTGGTCGCGGAACACGAGCGCTCGGAGAGGGTTCATGTCAGACACGATGACGATGCGTGATGCGGAACTTCGCGTTCTGGGCGTGCTGATCGAGAAGTCGCTCGCTCAGCCGGCGTATTACCCCATGACAGTCAACGCGATTACGGCGGCGGCGAACCAGAAGAACAATCGAGACCCCGTGACGGACTACTCCGAGGGGGAGGTCAGCGACGCGCTCGCGTCGCTGCGGCGCAGGCAATGGGTGACCCAGGCCGAGCCGGAACGAAACTCGCGATCCGTCAAGTTCAGACACTGCGTCGAGGAACAGACGGGCTGGAACGCCGCCCAGCGGGCGCTGATGGCTGAACTGCTGGTTCGTGGTCCGCAGACGCTCGGAGAACTGCGGGGACGGGCGTCCAGGATGACGCATCTGGACTCCGCGGACTATACACGCGACCTGCTGGCGGAACTGGAGACGTGTAATCCGCCCTACGTCGCGGAGATGGAGCGGGAGGCCGGCAAGAGCGCCCGCCGCTTCCGACAGCTGCTTGGTGGCGAGGCGCCGCCAATGGCGCCGGAACCGACGCCGTCAGCGCCGCGGCGGGCATTCGATGACGTTCCGCACGACGCGGCGGGCTCAGACGACGCGTCCGAATCGCTGTCGTCGCGGATGGATCGGCTGGAGCGCGAGGTCGAGGCGCTTCGAGCGGAATTCGCCGAGCTGAGAGCGTCGCGATCGGCGACGTCTGACGGACCCGGCTGACGCCGTGACGCCGTGATTCCAAAGGCCGCCGCGCGAGAAGCCGGTCGACGTTCGTGCGCGGACGAATCGACATGAATCATGCGATTTATGCGGCTTTATGGCTCGTCCTAACAGCGATATGCTACGGGCATAGGCAAAGGCCTGAAGGAGACGCATCATGCAGAAGCTACGCCTGTTCACACCTGGTCCCACGATGGTCAGTCCCGAATCGATGCTGGCGATGGCCCAGCCACTGGATCATCATCGCACGGCCGGATTCCGTGACGATCTGAAGGAATGTGTTGAGCTGCTGAGGTACGTGTACCAGACGAGCACGACGCCCTATGTGATTACCGGCAGCGGCACGGCCGCGATGGAAGCGGCGATGCTCGGCTGCTGCAGACCGGACGCAAAGACGCTCGTCTGCCACGCCGGAAAATTCGCCGAGCGCTGGCGCGACATTCTCGTTCGATTCAAGCTGCCGCACGTCGAACTGCAGAAGGACTACGGCCACGGCTTCAAGGCGAATGACATCGCCGCCGCGTTCAAGGCGAACAGCGACATCAAGGCCGTCATCTTCGTGCACTCGGAAACGAGCACGGCGGCCGTCAGCGACGCGCAGGGAATCGCGAAAGTCTGCCGCGATCACGGCGCGCTCTGTCTCGTCGATGGCATCACGTCGATCGGCGCCATCCCGTTCAAGATGGACGAGTGGGGCATCGACGCCGCCGTGACGGGCTCGCAGAAGGCGATGATGCTGCCGCCGGGCCTGGGTCTTGTCGCATTGTCCGATCGAGCCTGGGAGGTGATCGATTCGCACCAGGCGCCGACGTACTACAACGACCTGAAGGCCTATCGCAAGAGCATGGAGAAGTTCGATACGCCCTACACGCCGAACAATCAGATGGTCAGCGGTCTGAAGTTCACGCTGAACCAGATCAAGACGGAGGGCATTGAAAACGTCTGGGCGCGATCGGCGAAGCTCGCCAAGGCGACGCGCGCGGCGGTCGAGGCGCTGGGCCTCAAGGTCTTCGCGACGGATCCCGTGGACAGTGTGACGGCCGTCGAGATCCCGGCGGGGGTCGATGGCGGCAAGTGGCGCAAGGACATGCGGGCGAAGTATGGCATTCACTGCGCCGGTGGCCAGGGCCACATCAAGGACACGATCATTCGCCTCAACCACATGGGCTACGTGGATGAAGTGGACACGGTCGGCGCGATTGCGGCCATGGAGTGGACGCTGGCGGCGCAGGGCTACAAGTTCACGTCGGGCGCCGGCACAGGGGCGTTCAGTCGCGTGATTCAGGAGTCGTAAGCGCGGTCCGCGAGCGCTTCTGACTAAAGTTGATATCAAGTCGCCATCCGTTGCCGAATGCCGGCGGCGGATGGCGTTTTTCGTGCGCAGGTGACGCCTGATGTTGTCAACGTCAGGGCGGGCACGATGGATGAATCTCCACGGGTTTCGGGGCGCAGCGCTGGTTGTCGCTACTTCGTCTCGTCGCCCAGTTCCGCCGCAATGCGCTTGGCGTCGGCGACGAGATCGGGCGGGTAGCCCTCGGATTCCAGAACCAGCAGGGCGTTGCGGCTCCGGGCCGGGCCGTCGCGGAGCGTGTAGTCGAAGACGAGGCCCTCATTCTCGAAGCGCTCTTCGAAGTGCCGGTTTTGGGCGCTCGGCAGGTCACCCAGTGTCGTCAGCGCGGCGTCGTGCGTCGCGACAAGGTGAAGACCGCTCCCGCTGATGAGTGTGCGGACGACGGCGGACGCCGCGGCGACGCGTTCGGCGGAGTTGGTGCCGCGGAAGGGTTCGTCGATGAGGACGAAGACGCTCTGGCCGCCAGACGCCGCTTCCACCATCCGACGGACCTGGCGAACTTCGGCGAGAAAGTAGCTCTCCTTTCGGGAGAGGTCGTCCCGGATGCGCAGGTCCGTCAGGATCCGCATCGGCGCGATACGCATTGACCTTGCGGGGACAGCGGCGCCGATCATCGCAAGCAGGGCGTTCGTCGCCGTCATGCGAAGGAAGGTCGACTTGCCGGACATGTTCGAACCTGTGATCACCCAGGTTCGCGCGGGATCGGCGAGTGTCAGTGAGTTGGCGACGGCGTCGGCGCGGGCGATCAGCGGATGGCGGCCGGTGTCGATCTCGAGACACGCTGCGCCGTTGTCGATGGCCGGGAACGTCGCGCCATCTTCCTCCCACGCGTAGGTACCGAGCGAGGCGAGAAACTCCAGTTCGCCGATCGCCTCGATCGCGCGCAGCAGCGTCTGTTGGTGGCGCACGGCGACGGCCTCGATCATTGCGACGGCCTGGAGATCCCAGAGGACGAGCAGGTCGACGATCGCGTGGGCGATGCCGGAGAAGCCGAGGAACAGATAGGGGATTCGCGCCTCGAGCCGCGGCAGGATCTCGGGCGCGACGGCGTCTTCCAGTTCCTTTCGACAGCGGCCGAGCGGACCTTCTTCAGGGAGCGACTCGACGGCCGAGGCGGCGAAGAAGCGGAACTGCGCGACGACGTCCTCGAGTTCCAGCCAGGGGCGGATGCGATCGCCGGTGTTTTCGCGAATCGACGCGAGCAACACGCCGTTGATGATGGCGACGACTGCGATGGGCAGCCAGCCGAGCGAAATGGAGTGCCATCCGAGCAGTTGTCCCAGTCCGAAGGCGATGGCGACGGGGCCCGCAAGTCCCCAGACGCGAGCGACGCGAATCCTGGCGCCGCCCGGCATCGGCGTCGCATCGCGAATCGTCTCGTACATCTGGCGGAATTCCCTGGACAGCGTGCGGAATCCGGCGGCGGCGGCGAGGAGTCGGAGCCGCTGGACCGGGCGTTCAGTCAGCCATCGGGCCGCCTGCTGGCGTTCGACGATGGCGCTGGCGCCGGAAAGCGGCTGCGTCAGGCATTGTCCGAGCCGCGCTGCGCCGACAGGCGACGACGTCCGGTTGAACAGACCGTAGAGACTGATCGGTCGCCCGAAGACGTCGAGGTCGCCGAGCTCCTGCGCCGAGATGGCGTCGTGGGGCCGATCATCGAACAGCGGCGCCCAGAATTCGATGTCGTCGGGGGCGACGCCCTCGCGGAGGATGACGGGTTTGCCGTCGAGGCGTTTCCTGGACTCATCGAGGACAGCGCCGAGCAGGGCGAGCGTCTGTACGCGAAAGCGCACGCGGCCATGGACACGAACGGCCGCAACAAACGCCAGTCCGCCGCCGACGCCGAGCGCCAAGGTCCACGCCCGTCCCTCGGCCATCCATCCGTAGATCCCCACCGCCATGGCGGCGAATGTCAGGAAACGCGCCCAGGCGAGAATGGCGCTGGTCCGCCGCTCCTGTTTGTATCGTGAGGTGGTCTCGTCCTGAGCTTCGTCCACCCACGGCGCCTTGGCGCTGTGATTCGCGGGCGGGGGTGGGAAAAACGAGAGGTCCATGGGGCGTAGGATGGCTGATTGCCGGAGATACGGCAAGCGGCCTGCGAGGGCCTACGCGAAGAGCAGCTCGGAAAGTCCGACTTCGACTTCGATGGCGCCGACCGCCACGACGGCGCGCTGCTTCTCCAGTCGCACACGAACAATCCTGCCGGGATCGTCGAATTTCCTGACGCGCACGACATCGCCCGGCTTCAGGTCAATGATGCGTTTGACCCATTGCTCATACTGCGAAATCTGGGCTTCCAGGTGTTTGATCTTGTCCAGGGCGACGAGCGTTTCGCGCGCGGCGTCCTGCCGCGCCTGCTCGGCGTCGCGCCGGGCGCGCTCGGCGTCGCGGCGGGCGGTCAGCGTTCCGGCGATCGCCTTGTTCAGGGCGCGATGGCGTCTGGCGAGGCTGCGTTTCGCGGAGGCGACAAGTTTTTTCGGCATGCCCAGTCGTGACGCGATGGCGATGGCGTTGCTGTTGCCGGGCTCTCCGATGACGAGGCGATAGGTCGGGCGGAGCGTTTCGATGTCAAACTCGACGCAGGCGTTGTCGGCGCGATCCTGCTCAAAGCCGATCGCCTTCAGGGCGCCGAGGTGCGTTGTGATCATCGCGAGACAGCCCGTGGAGAGCAGGTGATCCACGATGGCGCGACCGATGGCGGCGCCCTCGTCCGGGTCAGTCCCCGCGCCCATTTCGTCGATCAGGACAAGCGTGCCCCTGCGGGCGCGCTGGACGATGTCGAGGATGCGTCCCATGTGGGCGCTGAAGGTGCTGAGACTCTGCTGCAGGCTCTGCTCATCGCCGACGTCGATCCAGACGCCGCCGAAGACGGGCAGCGAGGATCCGGCGGCGGCCGGGATAGGCAGCCCCGCCTGCGCCATCAGGACGAGCAGACCAATCGTCTTGAGCGCGGCCGTCTTTCCGCCGGTGTTGGGGCCCGTGACGAGGATGATGTCGAAGTCCTCGCCAAGCCGCGCGTCAATCGGAACGACGCTTCGCTTCTCGTCGCCGTTCGTCGGGACGTAGTGATCCGATTTCGCGTCCTCGTACATCTCCAGCAGGATCGGGTTGCGCGCGTTGATGAGGTTGACGCGACCCTCGTCGTTGATGGTCGGGAGTCGCATGTTGAAGCGATCGGAGATTCTCGTCTTGGCGCTCAGAAGATCGACGACGGCGAGCGTTTCGAGGGTTTCCAGCAGCGGCGTCTGGTTGAGATGCACCAGGTGCGTCAGTTCCCAGAGAATGCGATTGATCTCCTCCTTCTCGGCCTGAAGGAGATTGACGCGTTCGTTGTTGAGCTCAACGGCCTGTGCCGGTTCGACGAAGAGCGTCTGGCCGCTGTCGCTGCTGCGATGCACGATGCCGGGAACTCTGCCGCGCTGATCGGCGCGGAGGGGCAGGACCATTCGGTCCGCGTGATAGGTCGCGTTCGCGTACTGCAGATACTTCGTGACATGCGGCTGCTTGAGCAGTTTGTCAAACAGTTCGTGAGCCTGCTGTCGGATTCGTTCGAGATCGTCGCGGATGCGCTGGAGGCGATCGGAGGCGTCGTCCCGGATCTGGCCGCGGGAATCGACAACGCGGTTGATGCGATCGCGAATCACGCGGAAATCCGTCAGGCGCGAGGCGAGCTTGACGAGCTTGTCCTGATTCTCGCCCAGGTCTTCAAACCAGACGCGGACGGCGGCGACACCGTTGAGCGTATCGGCGAGCTCGGCGAATTCGTCGGGTTCGAGCTTGTTCGGCGGCACGGCGCGTCGGACGTTGTCGCGAACATCCCGGATGCCGCCGAAGGGGGGCATTCCCTTTTCGGCGACGCGCTGCATGAACTGTTCAAGCTGCGTGAGCCAGTGGCGGACCTGCTTCGGCTTTCTGGACGGGCGCACGTGCATGGCGAGCGACTTACCCAGCGCGCACTGGGCGTGTCGCGCGAGCCAGTCGCGGATGCGATCGAATTCCAGTTTTTCCAGCGTGTGTGCGTCCATTCCGCGCGATTCTGAATCCTGAGTCGAAAGCGGCACATGATAGCGCGCGACGCCGGATGTGTGAATCCATGCGGCGGGGCCGAAATGCGTCAATTGTTGTCAGGCGGGATGGCGGAGATCAATGCACGCCGGACTTCTCGGCGCGTTTGACCCCCAGGAATCCGGCGAGCCCGATGACGGCGAGTCCCGCGAGGACGTACCCGGCGATTTTCAGGTATCCGGCGGGCTTTGCGTCCAGCTCCAGGACACGGATGCCCTTCATGTCGACGGCGGGAAACGTCTTCCTGAACGCCTTGATGGTCCCGGCGTCGACCGTGTGTATGGACGCCAGAAGCATGCCCTGGAGTTTCTCCCTTGTGTAGGCGTCCAGCATTTTCGCGTCGCCGGCGGGGACTTTGACGATCATCTGAAACGACTTGGGTCTGAAATCCAGATCCTGTCCGGGAAGCCCGCTCTGCGACTGGTTTCGTGCGTTCTCGTAGAACGCCCGGGCCGTCTCCATCGACGTGACAGGAATCCAGTTCGTCACTTTGTCGTTGTTCGTCACTTCGAAATACTCGTCGCTCAACACGAAATCCGTGATAACGACGTGGGCGTTGTCCGCGGGACCTTTGTCGATGGCCTCGGCGGCCGTGATCACGCGCGGTTCGTCCTTTCCGAAGTCTCGTCGGCGGCATTCGGAGAAGGCCTGGAAGATCAACGCCAATCCGCAGAGACCGACGAACAGGATCATTCGCGTTCCGAGCATGTCACAGTCCTGTTGTGGCGCAACCGTTGTTTCGTCCTGAGGATGGCGATCACATCCGCCGTCCGGCCGGTTGGCGATCCTACACGAATCGCCCTCGGCGTCGCAATCGCGACGCCGCGAACGGACGACGTTTCCGGAACAGCGTCGGGCGCGGCCCAGGTCAGGTCACGCGCCCAATGAGAACAAATCTGGAAATCCGCCTCCGGCGATTCAGGTGCGGGCAGGCGCAGGTCCTTCGTCCACTCCGACGACGGGGAAGCCTCGTTGCGCCGTCTTTCGCGCGGGGTGAACGCTCGCGATGATCAGCGCGGCCGCGATGCACAGGCCGCCGCAGAGATAGAACGCCAGCGAGAAGTTCTGGAGATCGCCGAGGCGGCCGCCCATGATGGGGCCGAGGATGCCGCCGACTCCGTAGGCGAGAAAGACCCACGGGTAGTTCTGGCCGACGGATTTCACGCCGAACGTGTCGGCGGTGATGTTGGGGAAGAGGGCGAAGTTGCCGCCGAAGTTGAATCCGATCAGCGTCGCGGCGAGGTAGAGCAGGGCCGGGGCGCCCGCCATCCATTGGAACAGGATGACGACGATCCCCTGTGTCGCCGTCATGAGGACAAGTGAATTGCGTCGTCCGAGGTGGTCGGATATGGCGCCCCAGGCGATACGGCCGACGCCGTTCGCGAGACTGAAGAAGACCGCCATGGCCGTTCCCGCGATGGCGCTCGCGTTCGCATCGCTCACGCCGTTGGCCTTCAGGGCGCTCATCGGGAAGGACTTCATCAGCCCGATGCACATCAGGCCGGCGCTGGCGCCGAAGAGGAACGTCAGAAAGATCTTGTAGAACTCCACGGAGCGCAGGAGTTCGCGCGACGTGAATTCGACGCTGCCATCGCCCGCGGCGGCGTTGGCGGCGGGCGGCGTGAAGCCCGCAGGGCGCCAGCCTTCGGGCGGGAAGATCATCCAGACGGCGCCAACGGGCACGGCGATGAGGAAGAACGCGCCATAGGTGATGAACGTCTGGCCGAGCCCGTAGTTGGCGATCATGTGGCCCCAGGCGCCGGCGAGTTTGACCCAGAGCAGGGCGCCGAATCCAAACCCGGCGACGGCGAATCCCGTGATCAGGCCCTTTCGATCGGGGAACCAGCGCATGCCGACGGCGATCGGAACCACGTACGCCAGCCCAATGCCGACGCCGCCGATCACGCCCACGCCGATGAATGTCGCCCAGAAATCGGCGCCGCCGAAGAGACCGGCGATGATGTAGCCGGCGCCGAGGACTATACCGCCCATGACGGCGAGCAGTCGGGGCCCGCGTTTCGGCAGCATTTTCCCCGCGAAGACCATGGAGACCGCAAAGAAGAACAGGCCGGCGGCAAAGACGCACTGCGTGCGGGTCTTGGTCCAGCCGGCGGCCTCAAGGGCGGGGGTGAAAACGGACCAGGCGTAGATAGCGCCGAGGCACAACTGAATGAGGACGGCGCCGACAACGGCGCACCAGCGATTCATCAGACGGGAGTCTGCGCGCACGATAGATCCCCTGGGTTGGAAGTGTTCCACTCTGTACCCGGGGCGAATCCACGCCCCGAATCGAGCGTTGGGCATAAGGAAGGGTGAAACACGATTACACTATATGGATATCGACCATTCGTGTCGATACCCGCGACACGTGCGCCGAATGGCGCCCGCCGTTATCACCCGTTCGGTTCAGGACGCCTTTGGCTATCGCAAATGCGGGTTCAATGGCGGAGGAGCGGATGGCGCCGTGTTCACTCGCGGGATCGCGTCGTTGGGGGTATCTTCCGGCGCAGTTGGCGATCGCGGGCGTTCCCCGCGATGTTGAAATGAATGACGCGTCGCGCGCCTCGGGATGAGGCCAAGCGCGATGTGAGGGTTGACGCATTGTCTCTGACGAACGATCCCGCCCCGAACGGACCTCGGCCGGAGAAACCCATCGGGTCCGCTGAGGTCACGAATGGCGAATTGAACAACTCGCGCCCGGCGCCTTCGGAGCTGGGCGGAACGTCCGCCTCGACGACGCGCGGGACGCACAGCACGGGCGTGACAAAGTGGTTCCTGCTTCTGGTCGTCGGCTCGCTCTTCGTCTGCATGTTCGACCTGTCGGGCGGTTCCGTCTTCGAGGGGACCGACTGCTGGGTCGCACAGACCGCTCGCGAGATGCAGCAGCGCGGCGAATGGATCATGCCGTACTTCAGCGGCGAGGAGCGATTGCAGAAGTCGCCGGGGCCCTACTGGGCCGTCATCCTCGCAAGCAAAATCCGCGGCGTCCCCGTGGATGAAGTGGCGGCGCGGATTCCGAACTCGCTTTCCGCCGTCGGTCTGATCATCGTGATCTTCTGGCTGACGCGCCGAATCGCGGGCAATCGGGCGGCGATCTTTGCGGGGTTTGCGACGGCGTCCAGCGGTCTGATCCTGTACTGGACGGGGCGTGGCGCGTCCGATCTGGGGATGACCTTCTTCAGCACCCTGGCCCTTGCGGCGCTCTGGGTCGCGCTGGCGGATGAGCCACCGGGGCGCCGGCGCAACGTCTTTATCCTGCTCGCGTATTTCTCGGCCGGTCTCTGCATGCTTTACAAGATGCCGATGCCGCTGGTCACGGTTGGTATTCCCGCCATCGGTTCGCTGGTCCTTCAGAATCGTTGGAAAGCGCTGGCGAATCCATGGCATCTCGTCGGACTGCTCCTGTTCTTCCTTCCATGGGCGCCCTGGATTTACGCCGTCGTCGAATGGCGCATGCACGGCGACTGGGGCCTCGCCCTGGCGAAATGGCGCGTCGAGTACATCGATCGCATGACCGGCGAACTGCCGAACGTGGAAGCCAACAAACAGTGGTTCTTTTACCTGTTTTATATCGGTTTGGCGTTTGTCTATGTGGCGCCCTATACGTTATCTCTGCCCAACGCGTTCACGCGGGCGTTCAAACGAGATCCGAGCGTCAACGACGACGGCCGCAGGTTCATGGCGATCTGGTTTCTGAGCCTGCTCCTGTTTTTCACGTTGTCGACGGGCAAGGAAGCGCGATATTTTCTTCCGGCGATGCCGCCATTGTTCGTGCTGCTCGGCATTGAGTTGTCTTGGTTCTTCAGCCAGGCGCGGCCGGCGAACACGAAGGGGGCCTGGGCGCTCGCGGCTCTGTTCGCCGTGGCGATTCCCATCGCCGCCGTCTACGGCGGGATGAATTTCGCCGAGAAGTACGTCGGATCTCGCGGGACCTTTGAGTGGGTGGCCCTGAAGACGCCGTATATCGGCATCTGCATCATTGCCGGCGTGGGCCTGACGCTCGCAGCCGTGTGCTTTGCGCGGAACCGTCGCAATCTGTCGTTTGCCATGATCGTGGCGACGATCTGGATCGGCTGGTTCTGGAGCTGGTCGAATCTGTTGCCAGTCTTCCGCGCCCAGCGGGGCGATGTGAGCTTTTCGCGACAGCTTCGAGCGCTGGTCGATGCGAATCCCGGCGTGGACCAGCACATGTACCAGGTCGCCCAGCAGAATCCGACGATTACCTGGCACAGCGACGTTCGGTTTCCGCGCGTCATCGACCAGCTCGTACTTCTTGAGAAGCAGAACTACCATCGTGACTACGACACGGAGGTGCGCCTCGTTGCGACGGAAATGCTGAACAAGCTGCGGAGTGACGACCTGTCGCTGTTCGTGGCGACGCGCGAGCACTATCTGCTGTTCCTCTACAAGGCGCCGGAACTGGCCAGGGAACTCGGATTCGAGATGCCGAAGACGTATCTGTGGATTCAAAGTACGGAAGGCCCGGAGCGGCATCAGACGATTCTCTTCGGAAACCAGCCGCCGCCATTCGAGACGCCTGTGCTCGATCCACCCTGGGACATGGCGGCGTATCTCTGATTCAGCGGCAGACGTATACCTCCATGGATCAAGTTTGGGAGTCCGCCTGAGCACGTGACAGAGATCTCCGACAACTCAACCCTGATGGAACCCGATCGCGACGCCTCGGACGAGTCGAAAGCCCTGCGCCGCAAACGCCTCTTTCGCGTCGTGAAGTGGCTGACGATTCTCGTCGTCCTCGCCGCGATGGGATGGCAGATCAGCAAGCTGGCGGACGACTGGGGGACCGACGGGGCGAAGGTGTTCGAGCGAAGTCTCGCCTGGGGCTGGCTCGCTGCGGCGATGGTGTTCTTCTGGGCGGGACAGTTCTGCTTTTCGCTCTATTGGCGCCGGCTGCTGCTCGTGTCCGATGTGTCGGCGCCGCTGGTACCGAGCGTTCGGGCGTATCTCGTCGGCACCCTTGGCAAGTACATGCCGGGCAAGGCGCTTGTCGTTGTCGTGCGAACGGGGATGCTGCCGGACGCGAAGGGGAAGCGATTCCTTGTCGGTGGCGTGACGATTTACGAGACGCTCACATCGATGTCGGCCGCGGGCCTGATCGGCGTGATCGCGATGCTGGTCACGCGACAGGATCTGATCCGCAACATGCTGGGCGCCGCGAGCATCGCCATCGCCCTCAGCGTCATCGTGCATCCGACCGCCTTCGGCAGGCTCGCGAAGATGGTGGCGATTCCGTTTCGCCGGAAAGGGGATCCGCTGCCCGTTCGCGACTGGTATCGCTGTTATTGGCGATCGGCGCCGCTGTTGCTCTGCGAATGGCTCGGATCGGGCCTCAGCCTGTGGGCCACGGCGGCGGCCTTCCACCTCGATGTGATGTCGTTCGACGCGGTCCTGTTTCTGACCGGGGTCGCCGCCCTGGCGACGGCCGCGGGATTTCTGGTGCTGCCCGTCCCCGCGGGTATTGGTGTTCGCGAGTTCATCGTGATCTCGCTGCTGACCAAGTGGTTTGGTGAGCACGCGACGGCCGTCTGCATTTCCCTGGTCCTGCGGACCCTCTGGACGGCGGGGGAAATCCTGCTGGCGGGCGGTCTGTACCTGCTGCCGGGCGTGACCTGGGCGCGGGCGAAGATGAGCGAGAATGGCGTCTCGGCGGCGTCTTCCTGACGGCGCTGGCCAAACCGGCGTCTGTTCGCGACAATCCGGGCCTGAGTCGCTTATACAGGCGAAGGAACAGACGCCCGACGAGAGCCGCGATCGCATGACGACGATGACAAATCCTCCGACGACACAATCCTCCAGAAGCACCATGCGGACCGCAGATGAGGGACGCCGACGCGACGTGTCCATCGTTGCGCCCGTTCACAATGAGGAGGAGAATCTCGAGGATCTGCACGCGGAACTGTCGGGCGTATTGAAGTCGGCGAACCTCGACTACGAGGTCATTTACGTCGATGACGGCAGTCGGGATTCCAGCCTGAAGATCCTGAAATCCATCGCCGATCGGGATGATCGCGTGATCGTCGTCGAGTTGCGACGCAACTTCGGGCAGACGGCGGCCATGGCGGCGGGTATCGAGCACAGTTGCGGCGACGTCATTATTCCGATCGACGCCGACCTGCAGAACGATCCGAACGACATTCCCAGGATGCTGGAGACGCTGAACGGGACGCCGCGCTACGACATCGTCAGCGGCTGGCGAAAGGATCGCAAGGACAAGATGGTCACGCGCCGGATTCCGTCGCAGATCGCGAACAAGATCATCGCGCGCGTGACGAATGTGCCCATTCACGACTTCGGCTGCACGCTGAAGGCCTATCGCCGGGAAGTGCTCGAAGATGTGAGCCTGTCGAGCGACCTGCATCGATTTCTGCCGGCGCTGGCGGCCTGGCACGGCGCCAACATCAAGGAACTTGTCGTCAATCATCGGCCGCGAACGCGCGGCGTCACCAAGTACGGTCTGGGGCGGACGATTCGCGTGCTCCTCGATCTTGTGATCGTGAAGTTCCTCGGCACCTACATGACAAAGCCGCTCCTGTTCTTCGGGAAGATCGGCATGTGGACGCTGGCGATCGCCCTCGTGATTCTGGGTGTCGCCGTCGGCCAGAAATTCGGCTACTTCGGTCAGCCGGAAAAACTCAACCTGAACAAGAACATCCTTGTGTCGCTCAGCGCCCTGCTGGCGTTTCTGACAGTGCAGTGTGTGATGTTCGGATTGATCGCCGAGCTGTTGGTGCGTGTCTATCAGGATGGCCGGGGGCGACAGATCTATCGCGTTCGGCAGGTTTACACATCGAGTGGCAATTCGGCGGCCTGACGTCGTTTTCTGTGAAATGCCGGGAATTCGACGGCGTGCGCCGTGCGCTGCCGTCTTACGCAATCACCACGATTGCGCGGCGGGTCGCGCGCCGCTGATCCGGGGCGACTACGGGGTAATCTCGTCGATGGAGTCGCAGATTTCGAGAACGCGATCGAGTCGAGTCACGCGGATGGGGCCCATGATGCGATCGGACACACCGATCAGGATGAATCGGCGTTCATCGAATTTGAAGCTGTTGGTCAACTGGACGAGTGAGCCAAGGGCGACACTCGGCGCGAACTTGACACCGGCGAGATCGATCACGATCGGCGCCCCCGGTTTGTCGGGGGCGGCGGCGTAGACATCGTCGAGGAGCTGATTCGTTGACGCGTCGTCCAGCGTGGTCTTGAGCACGCGCAGGACGAGGTATTTTTCGTGCGGAACGATCTCAGTGACTGCGTCGGACATTGTGGACGACCCTCTCGAATGACGGCGTTGGGCGGCATTATAGCCGCAGTCGGGCGGGAGGGGAGCCCCGGCGCCGATCGAGGCCATCGGGGGAATGGGTCTTCGGGAATCCGTGCGATGTGTGATTTGCAGTACCATGACGTCTCTGATCTCAGGATGACGGGCGCATCATGGTCATGAATGTCTCAGGACGAAGAATCACGTGTGGCGTCGGGCTGGCCCCGTTCCGCATTCGTCCGGTTGCGGGCGGCCGGGTCCGGTTCACGATGTGGGTCACCGTCTTCCGGATTCCGATCATCCCCATTCGCTCGTGGGAAGCGGAATATCTCGGCGACGCGACGGATCACGGATTCACGGAAGACGGCGAACGGTTCGCCGACGCCGAGCGGATTCCGCACGACTGGGGCGGTATCCTCGCGACAACCTCGCGTTCGCTTGCCCTGGTCGTGATTGCGATCGCGCCGGCGGCGCTGCTGATCCGGCGAATTCAGGGCCGTGCGGCTTCCGGGATCGAATTCGTTCTGGGGCTCGCGTCGGCGTGCTGGCCCGTCGCGATGGTCGTGATGTGTGAGCGAATTCGTCGGTCTCGGCTGAAGGCCCTCAGCCACCTGGCGCCGGATGAGGCGATCGCGAAGCGCCCCTGGAGTGAACTCGCGGGCGCGCTGTTGTTCTTTCTGTTCTGCAGTCTGCCCGCTTTGGCATACGGGCGGCATATTGACGAGAGCGTGATCCCGTTCGGCGCGATACTGGCGATCGTGTTCTTCGGAGGCGGCGTTGCGGGGACACTCATGGTTCCCTCGTGTCCGCAGGCCGGGCTGATCGCCGGCTTCGTCGCCGGTCCCTGCAGCTTCTTTGCGCTGCAACGATACCTGCAGTGGCGAGGCGTCGCGGAGGACGCTGAACTCATGCTCGTTACGGTTGTCGCCTGTCTGCCGGCGATCGGGCTGGGATGGCTGCTTCGGCGCGTCTGGCTTCGCGACAGAGCGGTCGAGATGCGATAGGGCGTTCAGGTTCGTTTGCAGAATTGCAGGCGCCCCGCCTACCCCGTCGCCTGTTCACGTTTCTGCACGGCGCGCCGCTTTCGCGCGTGGAACTCCGGCGCTTCCTTGAAACACGTCCCGAGAATGCCCAGCGACTTGAGAAACGCCTTGAAGCCCGTGCGTTTCAGTTCGGCGGGCTCATCGCCGACGGAGGTGAAGCCGCGCTCGTCCGGCGTGAGCTTCTCCCAGTTGCGGAAGAGCCGGCCCCATTGTCCGTCGAGGACCTTGCGCATCATCGCCTTGGCCTTCATCGGGTACCAGAAGCTGTCGTGGTAGATCACGCTGGCCATGTAGGCCCACGGCGCGAGAACGGTCTTGAGCGACCATTCGATCGGCTTCTTCAGGGGTCCCCAATAAATCTTGTGCTGCATGCGTGACGCGAAGGTCATCTTCTTGAAGGGACCCACGAAATTCCAGTTCTCGCTTGCGGCGTCGGCGTCACCGACGATCTCGATCTCACGAGGATCGCCGCAGCCAAGCCCCATGTCGTGGGCCATTTTGATGAACTTGATGCTGAGCGGATCCATGCCCATGAGCTTGGCGGCGACGGCGTCGATGGCGACCTGATCGGCGCTGGCGAGGATGACGTTCTTCTCGTGCGGAATCATGCAGCGCGGGCCGGGACCGTCGCCGGCGAACGTGCCGTCCATAACAGCGAAGACGCCGCGATGGATCTTCTTCTGGATCATGAGCAGGTCGACGAGCGTTTCGTGAATGACAGGATGCGTCCAGTGTCGATGTTCGTTGAGCAGTCCGCCGAAGGCGTTCTTCATGGCGCCCGTGGTGGTCGTGAAGATGTGTGTCTTCACGGTCGGCAGATGGATGATGTTCTCACCGATGAAGCGCCTGGGGATGAAGAAGCCATCGGGATAGACCTCGTTGAGGCAGGTGAACCTGTCGGCCAGATCTCCGACGGCGTCACGAACATGGATCCACTCTTCGCCCTCGTAGAGATGGACATTGCGCAGACCGTGGGCGTCCGTCACGTTGACCTGTTTGTTTTCGCGCTCGCCGAGGTGCGCATCGATGACGACGGTCCGATTGTGGCATCCGTGGATGAGGGCGGGATCGTAGCCGTCCCGCTTCATGGCGCGGATGACGCCGTCGAGCTGCCAGGGCGTCGTGCTGCTGCCGGGAAAGAAGAAGTGCCAGCTGATATTGATCTTCAGGGCCGTATCGGCGTCTTTGGCGACGACATCCTGGTAGTCCGCCAGATTGAGCAGACGATGATAGTCCTCGAAGATGGTTCGCGGGCTCGTCCGCAGGATGGCGACTTTGCTCTTACTCATCATGACTCCTGGCTGGGGTTTCGGGGGACTTTAGGGCGCAGGATGGGATCGGGCAATGGGCGGGCGCCGTCGCATGGGGCGTCGCCCGCGACGTGACGGGCCTCTGTCGGGCGACAAAAAGAAGGCGGCCGTCACCAACCCTGAGTTGGCGACGGCCGCCGCGTTGTCATGGATTCCCGCAATCGGGCGTCATCCGCGAGCGGATGACGGGCGCCCGCTTACGGCGTGCAGCTGATGTTCAGGTTGAACATTCCCGTGCTCGGCGGCGCCCCGTAGGAGCCCACACGAATCATGTAGGTGTTACCGGCCGTGACCGGGATGCTGAACGAGGACGCCAGCGTTTCGGCGCACACGTTGCCCGTGTCGCCTTCGAGGGCGTTCCCGTGGTCGTCGTTGCATTCGATCGGGAGGGCGCCGCCGTTGATCGTGGCGCAGTCGATCGTGTCGTAGATCGCGATGCGGGCGTCAAACGAATTGCCGCACGTATCGACGAACAGTGTGCCCGTGCAGGTCGCGACGTAGGTGTAGAACAGGTCGCTCCGCACGGCGTCCGGCGCCAGCGAGAAGTCTCCGCAGGCCGGCAGACCGGAGTCCGTGGCGGCCGTGAGGTCGATCGGCGTCGCGCCGTCCATGATCGTCAGGGCGCCCGCACACTCGTCGTTGACGGGCGGCGGGGGCGGAACTTCGCAGTTGATCGAGAACTCGACCAGCGACACGGGTTCCGACGCGCAGGACCAGTTCGAGACGAGGATCCAGTACTGCACACCACCTGTCAGATCGACATTGAACGTTGACGGATCCGAGCAGGCGATCTGCGTCAGGTTGGCGCAGTCCGGGCCGGTCCAGACGCTCGTGGCGCCGTCGAAGCCGGAGCCGGTCGCGCCGATCGTCGCGTTGCAGTCAGAGTCGGGGGTGTACGTGTACCAGACGCCGTTGTTGGCGCCCATGATCGCGTCGCAGCTGCTGCCGAGACAATCCGGGAAGACGTTGAAGTCATCCGTGGCCGAGCCAATGTCGACGCCCGAGTCCGTGTACGGAAGGGTCGTGACAACACGGGCGTTGAGGCAGTCGTCGTGCGTCAGCGGCTGCGGGCACGGGTTGTTCGTGCAGTTGAGGCCCGCGGCGAATTCGCCACCCAGGGCCGCGCACTCGAGCTCGGGCAGATCGACGCACGTGGCGCCGCCATTCGAGCAGCATCGGCCGGCGGGGCACGGGTCGTCATTGCAGTCCGCGCCGAGCGTGAAGACGCCCGCCAGCGTGTTGCAGCCGGCCTCGTCCGTGACGACACAGGCGGTCAGACCGCCGTCGAGGTAGCAGCAGCTGCCCGCATTGCAGATGCCGCCGCCGTTCAGCAGGGCGTCCACAAAGGCCGCGATATCGGCGGCGTCGATGACGTTGTCGTCCTCGACGTCGGCGCACTTGCATGCGGCCGACGGCGTGGCGCCGAACTCCGACAGGTAGCAGGCCGTGAACGCCTGAATGTCGAGACCGTTGAGGGCGGAGTCGCCGTTCACGTCACCCGGGCAGGTGCCACAGATCGCGGAGCACTCGATGAAGAAGTCGAAGGTCGTGCCGGGATCCGGGGCTTCCGTGTAGGAGTCCGTGATGATGTAGTACGTGACGCCCTGCGTTGCCGTGAACGTCACTTCCTCGATACCGCCGCTGTCATCGCCGGCCACGCAGGAGCCGTTCGTGTCCTGGCAGTCCGTCACGACGTAGATCGCCGCGTCGAAGCCGCTGACGTTGGCCATGCCCGTGTGGACCAGGAGGTCCGACGGGGCCGTGAAGGCAAAGACGACTTCAGGACCGTTCGTCGAGAAGCCCGTGCAGCTGCCCGTGCTCATGAGCGCATGGTCCGGGTTGGCGAGGTCCAGCGAGATGCCGGCGATCGTTCCCGTATTGCAGTCGACCATCGTCGGCGTCGCACAGGTGTCATTGGCCGGGGGCTGCGGGCAGGGGTTCGGCGTGCAGCTCACGCCATCGCCCTGGTAAGCGCCACCGACGCCGACGCAGAACTCTTCCGTCATCTCACTGCAGGTTCCGCTGCCTTCGCAGCAGGCGCCGAAGCAGCTCGTCGCACACTCGGATCCGTCGCCCTTATAGACGCCGCCCGCCAGCAGACAGTTGCCCGCCGTGAGGACTTCGCAGGTTCCGCCCGTGCAGCAGGCGCCCGTCGCCGTGCTGCAGGTGATTTCGAGTCGCGTTTCGCCGCCGCCCTCGGTCGTGCCGAAGTCGCCGGCCTGGATATAGACAAACGCGCCGGGGCCGTAGTTCGGAATCGTGACGCTTTCGGCGCCACCGACGCCGCCACTGTCGGAGCAGGCGAGTTCCGAGCCGGGGCAGTTGTCACCGACCACGAGAACGGCGTCATAGCCCGTCGGCGTGAGCGTGATCGTCACGTCGCAGGGACCGTTCGTGTCGGAGATCGCGAGGTAGCGGAAGATCGCATCGTTGGCGACGACGCCGCCACCGCCCGTGCAGCTTCCTTCGACAACGTCGGCCGTGGCAAGATCGTTGTTGAACATGATGTCGATCGAGCCCGACTGTGCCGGGGAATTCCGCAGCGTGACGAGATCGGCGCAGGAGCCTTCGCAGATGTAGCCGCCGTTGCTCACGCCCGTGTTGATGTCGTAGGCGAAGCACACAGTGCCTCGGCCGCCGAAGGAGCCGCCGGCCGCCACGCAGGCCGCCTCATTGTTGATGGAGCAGCCGGATCCGAGGATGCAGCACGCGCCATCACAGGTGAGACTGCAGTCCGAGCCGTCTCCGCCGTAGACGCCGCCGGCGTTCGCACAGCCCGATGCCGAATCGATCGTGCAGGAGCCGTCAAAGAGACAGCAGGAGCCCGTTGGCGGGGGGCAGCCGTTCGGCGTGATGTTCAGCACGATCTCGCCGAGGTCCGTGCCGCCAAAGTCCTGGATCTGGATGAAGATCTGCTGGCCGATCGTGACACTGTCGATGCAGATGCAGCTGTCACGCGTCGATGTGCCCGTCTGCGGGGCGTCGATGCAGGAGGCCTGCGCCGGATCGGGGATCGTGCCATCAGAGCGGCAGTCGTCGTCGCAGTCGAGTTCGGCGCCGCCACAGAAGCTGTCATAGGCCGCGAGGACTGTGTCGATCGCTGTTGCGTTGTTCGGATTGAGGAAGGTGCCACACGTGTCGATGAGGAGCGAGCCGTTCTGCTCGACGGTATAGACCGCCCAGACGTCGGCGGCGCCGGAGGTCGTGCAGCTGGGATCGGGATCGTCAACGACGTTCCCGGCGTTGGAAAGGAGCGTTGTGCCGGAGCCGACGACGATGGCCGACGAGCAGACGTCGCCGCCCGTCGGGCATGCGTTCACGCCGCACTGCGTGCCGTCGCCCAGGTAGATTCCGCCGAGCGGTCCACACTCGCCGACGCCACCTGTGACGTCTGTGCACGTATCGTCGTGGCAGCAGGCGCCGACGCCGCCCGCGACGCAGGCGATGTTCAGCGTGACGTCGCCGCATCGGATCGTGCCGGAGGCGTCGTAGCCCGCCACACGGATGATGTAGTCCTGGCCGGAAACGCAGTTGAACGTCACAACGGACAGGAGCGTGTTCGGTCCCGTGCTGCCGTCGTCGTCGCAGGCGATCTCATTGCCGCCACAGGCGTCATAGATGGACAGAACCGTGTCGTTGACCGCCGTGAAGGCGCTGTTTTCCGTGTCGATCGTGGCTTCGCCGGTGCAATCCGCTGTCCAGACATAGAAGAGGTCCAGACCGCTGTTGGCCTGGCAGCCGGCTTCGGCGTCGTCCACGGCGCTGGCGCCGCAGTTGTTTCCGCCGGCGTTGGTCCCGGTGACCACAGGTGTCGCGCCCGCGCAGTCGTCCGACTGGGCGTTCGCCGCCGAAGTCAGTCCGAGCAGCGCGGCGACCGCGATGGCCGCCGTTGCGATCGAACGCGCGGATCGCGTCCGCGCGGTTCTACACTCGCAGGTGTCAATGCAAATCCCTGTCACGATGTTCCTCCCAAAAAGAGACATTCGCGCCGGCCGATCAGACGCCGACCCATTCGGCGATGCTCGGTTGCGGCTGGCTTTCGAAGGATGAGTTTGTTCCGGGAAATGCAATACGCAGGCGTCGCACCCGAGAACAGGGTGTACAGATGCTGCGCACGAACTCGTTGGGCGCGACGCGATGTGCGTCGTCCCTCCACTTCATTCCCGTCCCGTCGATCCCTCTTTCAAATACCTTCCGTCGGGCTCGCCGCTGATCGCCCCGCGACGCGATCGTCGCCGGGCGGCCGCCGCAGGGCGGCGTTGGGTTCGTCCCCCCAAGGATGCGTCGCGCTGAGAACGCGGTTCTCGTGACGAGTCGTCGCGTGCGCGCAACGACAGCGCACGGCCTGATTCGCCGTGTTGCGCGGTCATGGCGCAGTGACGACCAGGGCACGAATTCGTGCGGCTCGGTCGACGCTCGCTCTTTTCGGTCGGGAAAAGAATCGCCCCCTCGCTTACACGCGCCGGGGCGTCGGATTATTCCTGGGGATCGCGAAAAATGCGAAAGGTCGTTCGCGCCATTACAGACACGGGGAGGGTCCGATCATATCCGTGTGGCGCCGCCTTTGGTGTCTACGGATGAGGTATGGGCGCGGCGCCACCTCTCTGCGCCACCGCCGTTCCGGGCCATGCGGTCCGCTAGCTGGAAGGTTCGTCGTTCACGGCCTCTTTGACTTTTTCAACGGCCTGAGTCGTCGCCTTCTTTGCGCGATCCACGGCCTGCGTCGTGGCCCGCTTTGCCTTGTCGACGTAGGGCTTGGCGTCCCGGGCGACTTCCTTCGCCTTGTCGATCGCCTGCGTCGTGGCTTCCCGGGCCTTGTCGCGCATCTCACGGCCGAGTTGCCTGCCCCCCTCATAGAGCTCGTTCGCCGTGGCCGCCCCCTTGTCGATCATTGGCTCGAGCTTCGTTTCGGCCTTCTCGGCCGCGCGCGTCGCGGCGTTCTTCGCTTCGCGGGCCTTCTCCTTGGCGCGCTCCACGTCCTGGGGGTCGCAGCCGCTGGCGATCAGGATTCCGATTCCAATCATGGCGATGGCGCCGATGCGATAGTTCATCGCAAACCTCCCTCGCGCAGCCCAAACGGCGGCGCGTCAGTCATGTCGAGTATTGTCGCCTGCTGTGAAATTATTGCCGGGATTGCGTTGTGTCGCCACTCAGATGTCCGATCGCGTACCAAAACCGCATCCGACTCGGCGTGGAGGCGTGTTTCACGGCGGCGGCCTGTGAGTCGTTCCGCAATCGTGCGCCATCGGGACACGAGGCGTCGAGCGGTTTATGATCGCGACGTATGGAGCGAGCGGAACTCATTAAGGCGTTGAAGGACCGATTCGAATCGGATGCGTTCCTGGGGGCGGCGTCACTGCCGATCGCGGCGCCGGCCGCGGCACAATCGTCGAGCGCGACGACGGCGAACGCGAAGCCGCCGACGACCCCGGTCCATCGCGCGCCAATCGCGGCCGACGAGATCGAACGTCGGCGCGTCGCGCTGCAGGTCATCGACGACAACGAAGTGAAGGGCTGTACGCAGTGTTGTCTCTCCGAGACGCGCACCAAGACGGCCTTTGGCGTCGGCGCGCCCAATGCGCGGATCATGTTCGTCGGCGAGGCCCCGGGGCACGACGAGGACATTCAGGGCGAGCCCTTCGTCGGCAAGGCCGGTCAGCTACTCACGAAGATGATCGAGGCCGGCATGGGCCTGAAGCGATCCGATGTCTATATCTGCAACGTGCTCAAGTGCAGACCTCCCAACAATCGCAACCCGGCGCCGGACGAAGTCATCGCCTGCCGAAATTTCCTGTGGCGCCAGATCGAAATCGTGCAGCCGGAAGTCATCATCGCGCTGGGCGCTCCGGCGGCACAGACGCTTCTGAACACGCGTGAGGGAATCGGTCGCCTTCGTTCGCAGTGGCATGATTTTCATCTCAGCGGAACCCCGGGCGTCGGGGATCCGATTCCGCTCATGCCGACGTATCATCCGGCGTACCTGTTGCGCAGCCCGGGCGAAAAAAACAAAGCCTGGTCCGACCTGAAGATGGTCATGACGCGACTCTCTCTGCCGCTTCCCGCACGCTGACGACAACACCCGTTGTCGTGTCTGTTTCGCCGATTGTTCGACCCAACATGACATGGCGGCGGCGCGCCCGCGCCGGATCGCTGTCTGACGGAGCGTCATGGTTTTCGTTCGCGCGCAGGTTGTCCGGTAAGTCGTCACGATTTCGTCGCGCTCGGGCGGGCGCAGACCCCTGTGGCGCAGCGCAGCATCTTCGGCCGATTCGTCGCTTGCGACTGTTATTCGCGGACCGTCCGCTAACGGCGCACATTTAACAGGGGGCCATATCGGACAGTCCGTTTGCGCGTCGTAACGAATCGTTGACACTGTTTTGCGCGCCCGGTACTTTCGACTCCATAAAGGAACGCGGGGGGTTAAGACGACAAATGTCTTTTTCTGGAGAGGCACGCATGGAAGCCTACGAAATTGCAACAGAACGCCCTCGCTTCCAGCCGCATTCGACTGGGCGAGTCTTTACCATAGACGACGCCAATCGCGCGCTTCCGCTGGTCAGTCGCGTTGTCGGCGACATCGTGCAGCAGCAGCGGGAAGTCTGCGACCTCGAAGATCAGCTCCATGAGCCGCATTCCGGCGAGTGGGAAGACGCGCAGGAGCGCTACACGCTCGCGCTGGAGCGACTCCGCGATCTGATCGACGAACTCTCCGACGTGGGCTGTCAGCTCAGGGACTGGCGGCGCGGTATCGTCGATTTTCCGGCGATCCATAACGAGCGACGCGTCGAGCTCTGCTGGCGCCTCGGAGAACGCCGCATCTGTCACTGGCACGAACCCGACGCGGGCTATCGCTGCCGTCAGCCGATCGACGAGCGGTTCCGAAAACGCGGCCAGTAGCCGCCCGCGATTCTTCAGCGCCATCGAAATCACAATCCGGGGCGATCCCCGCGGCGCTGTATTTGCGCCGCCGCAGCCGCCAATTCCGTTTCCGATCGCCCTTCGAGGCCGTACAATTCGTCGTGATGACGACGAGCCGCGCCCAGACACGCTTCGATCGCGGGTTGCGCTGGCGGACGCGAGAGGATCGCGACGGCCTGCGGATGGACCCCGCCCTGCGCCTTATCGTTGTGATTCCGGCGCTGAACGAGGAGGCGACGATTGAGCGCGTCGTTCGCGCCGTCCCCCGATCGATGACGGGGATCCGCGAGGTCGATGTTCTCGTCATCGACGACGGCAGCACGGATCGGACCGCCGAACTCGCTGTGGCCGCCGGCGCCGAGGTGATTCACCACACGACGCCTCGGGGCGTGGGCTCGGCCTTCCAGACGGCCCTCAACGAGGCGATCGAGCACGGCGCCGATCTGATCGTGAACATCGACGCCGACGGTCAGTTTGACCCGGCGGATATCCCCAGGCTCGTGGCGCCTGTCGTGGCGGGCGAAGCTGATTTCGCGACCGCCTCTCGCTTTCTGGATCCGACGCTGATTCCCGAGATGCCATGGATCAAGCGATGGGGCAATCGGCAGATGAGCCGGTTGATCTCCGGCATGACGCGCCAGAAGTTCCATGACGTCTCCTGCGGCATGCGCTGCTACAACCGGCGGGCGGCGCTGAGTCTCAACCTGCTCGGTCGGTTCACGTACACGCAGGAAGTGTTTCTCAACCTGGCCTACAAGCACATGCGCATCGTCGAAGTGCCGATCCGCGTGCGCGGCGTCCGCGAGTTCGGCAAGAGCCGCGTCGCCGGCAGCATCTTCAAATACGCCAGCAAGACGTCGCGCATCATCTTCCGCTGCTATCGCGACTATTTCCCGATGCGGTTCTTCGGCGCCATCGGCCTGTCGCTGCTCGGACTCGCCGCCATCTTCGGCGGATTCCTGTTGTGGCACTATCTCGGTACGGGAACGCTTTCGCCTCACAAGTGGGCCGGCTTCATCAGCGGCGGGTGCGCGCTGTTGAGCGTCTTCTTCTTCTTCGCGGGCATGATCGGCGACATGCTCAATCGCCATCGTGTCTATCTCGAGGAACTGCTTTATCGACAGCGATTGATGGCGAGAGGCGACTCGTCCTACAGCGATCTTGATTGAGGCGCCGTGTCGGCCTGCTGTCGAATCGTCCGCATCACGCCGGCCCAGAACCAGAGTGGCCAGAAACGACCGACGAGCATCAGCGCAATTGCGACAAGGCGTCCGTTCGTCGTGAGGTGGTCAGCAAGTCCCGTCGTGAGTCCCACATTGTTCAGTGAGGCAACGGCGTCGAACGTCGTATCGTATCGATCGGCTGACGTCGTCATGCCCAGCAACAGCGCCGCGATCGCGTTTATGGCGAGCCATGCGCAGAGACCGACGCCGAATCGTGTCAGCAATCGACGGCGAAGGGCGCCGCGCCGGGCGCGCTCCGCCACGTTGGCGCCGCCGATCGGCGCCAGGAACAGCAGGCCGAAGAGCGACGTACGAATGCCGCCCGCCGTTCCGGCGACGCTTCCCCCCGTGAACATCGCCGCGACGATCAGGCCGAACGACGGCCAGCTGAGCGTACCGACGGAGACGGGGATCGTCTGAAGTCCCGCCGATCGCACGGTCGATGCGACCAGCACGGCGAGCGGCCAGGGGCGCGAACGGTCGTCGCGCATGGCGGGTTGATGGACGCTCGGTTCGAATGGCAGCGCCGGCCGCCACTCGCCGACCACGGACGCCGGATGCTCAAGGTAGACGAGGGCGCCGCTCATGAGCAGCAGCAGCAGGAAGGCCGCAAAGGCGTCGAACGTCGCGAGGCCACTCAGCGGATGTCGCTGCAGATCATCGGTCGCCGGTCGCTTGCCGAGCAGGTCGAGGAGCAGGGGGACTCCCAGCGATCCGGCGATGGCCAGCGACGTGATTGCGAGAAAGACGCGCCGATCCGCGAAGTAGCTGGCCAGTCCGTCCGCCCGCATGACAACGCCCGTGTTCCAGAGGGCGTCGCCCGCGTGCACCACACTCCACCAGATGCGATCGACGAGCGTCGGCGTGTCCTCGGACCGCCACACGCTCAGGAGCACGGCGACGCCTGTCAGTTGTATCAGCGTCGCGACGAGAAACACGCGCCTCAACGTGGCGGGACGCTGAAGGAAGGGGCGAACCAGTGACAGGCCCATCGCGCAGAAGCCGAATCCCGCCAGTTGGGTCAGGCCGATGATGACAATCTGGCCAAACGACGTGTAATCCTCGCTGAAGCTGAGCGTGAATACACCCACGAGGCAGGCGGCGCTGGTCGACGTGTGCAGACCGCCGACGACGTGGCTGACGAAGTTGTGCCGATAGTCCGGGACCCCGGAGTTTGTCGCGATGGGAATCGAGAGCAGGACGGCGCCGACGAGGACCGCGCCGATCCAGTACGGAACGATGACGCGGATCAGCTGATCCGGCGTGTCGATGGCGGCCTCCATCTTTCGATAGGCGTTGTGCAGACATCCGAGCCCGGCTGCGCCAACGATGTAACCCGTCGTGGCGACGAGCGCCGGCGTGACACTTCGACAGGCCACGGACAGCCCTGCGCCCACGAGCGCGACGAGGACGAACAGAATCCCGTCCGTTGATGCCAAGCAACGCGCGCGTCGGAGGTGGTGGATCCAGAAGAGGGCCAGCGGGATCTGGCAGGCGATGAGCGCGATTGTCGGCAGCGCCGAGGCGCCGCGACCGTCACGCGCCAGGAGCGCGGCGACGGCGATTCCCATGAGCGTCCGGAAAAGCCAGCGATTCGGCATCGATGGCGGCTTCGATGTGGAGATGCTGGGCGCCTCGGCCGGAATCATGGCGAAACCGTAGCGATGAAGCCCCCGATTCGCAATATGCGCATTTCACTGCGATGTTACGAAACTGCAAACGCGATCCGCTATCGCGATCTGACGCGATCGCGTAGACTGTCCGGATAGCTCATGCGACACGTGATGCGGATGTACGCCAACAGAATGAGTCGGCCACTGGTATGGGGCGCCCTGGGGCTGGCCCTGCTGGTTCCGGTTCGCAGCGTTTCGGCGCACAACCTCGACGTCACGCAGGCGTTCGTCGTCTTCAAAACGGACGGAACCTATCTCATCGATATTCGGGCGCACCTTGACGCGCTGGCCCTGGGCAGGCCCGGGGATACGCCGCAGTCGGAGTTGAATGAGATCTTTCGCGCGATGTCCCCCGAGGAACTCGACAAGACTGTCGAAGACCTCAAGGACATGCTCAGCGGGCGAATCCACATTCGATTCGATGACATCAGGCGGCGGCCCGCGCCGACGTTTCCCGAGTTCCGCACCGCCCTGGCGGCAACGTCGGACGAGCCGAGTGTTCTCGGCGCGACGATCCGTCTCGAAGGTCGCGTCCCGAAGAACGCCGCGACCTTCACCATTTCGCTCTCCAGGGCGTTCGGCAATATGACGCAGATGACGATCATCGAGGAGGGCACGGGGATCGTCGAGAAGCCCCTGCTTGGGCAGGGGGACGACAGCCCTCCGTTCGTCTTCGGTGGCGATCCGTCGAAGGCGGGCGCCGGCGCGGAGGATGGACGGACCGTCTTCGGTCGGTTCATCATTCAGGGCTTCGAGCACATCATTCCGAAAGGTATCGACCACATTCTGTTCGTGCTCGGCCTGTTCCTGCTCAGCACGCACCTGCGCCCGCTGCTGTGGCAGATTTCGGCGTTCACTGTCGCGCATACGATCACGCTCGCGCTCGCGATGACGGGGGTCTTCTCGTTGCCACCGCACATTGTTGAGCCGCTGATCGCGCTGTCGATCGCCTACGTGGCCATCGAGAACATCGCCACGCCAAAAATGAAGCCGTGGCGGCCGTTCGTTGTATTTGCGTTCGGGCTGCTGCACGGAATGGGATTCGCCGGCGTTCTGATGGAACTCGGCCTCCCACGCGGGCAATTCGCCTCGGCACTGGTCGGATTCAACGTCGGCGTCGAAATCGGTCAGCTGAGCGTCGTCGCCCTGGCCTTTCTGGCCGTCGGCTGGTTCCGCAGGAAAGAATGGTATCGCGCGGCGATCATTATCCCGCAATCGCTCGCCATCGCCGCCGTGGGCCTGTACTGGACCGTTGAGCGAATCGCCAGCGGCGCCTGACGCCTAATCCTTCGCTTTCTCGTCGGCTTCGTCGTGGGCCGCAGCTTCGTCCTCTTCATCGTGAACGATGTGCAGCGACGGCGTCGCGTCCGCGTCTTCCGATCCATCGACATCGCGCTGATCGTCGTCGATCGTCTCCGGGATGTCGTCCGTGCGCATCGGGGCGGGGGGTTCCGATTCCGTCGTCGATTCCTCGACGGTTTCCTTTGCCTTCGCCGGAGGCGGACGCAGCGCTTCAACCTGCGGCAGGTCGTCAAGCGAGGGCAGACCGAAGACTTCCAGGAACTTCTTCGTCGTTCCGTAGAGCAGCGGACGGCCAAGGTCTTCGGCGCGACCCACGATCTTGATGATGTTCATCTCACGCAGGCGATTGATCATTTCGCCGGCCGCGACGCCTCGGATCGCTTCGACTTCGGCGCGCGTGCAGGGTTGCTTGTAGGCGACGATCGCCAGAGTCTCCATCGCGGCGGGAGAGAGCTTCGTTTCCTGGCGGACCCGCAGGAGCTTCGTCAGCCAGTGGTTATAGAGCGGCTGTGTCAGGATCTGGAAGCCGCCGGCGACCTCTTCAATGCGAAACGACAGGCCAATCGCCTCGTAATCCGCGTTGAGCGTTTCGATGTGTTTCTTGACGTCTTTGCCGCTCCCGGTCTCGATGATCGAAGCGATCTTACCGGCGGTGAGCGGGCTTTCGGCGGCCATCAGGACGGCCTCGACGACGCGCTTTGGTTCCGCGTCTGGCCCTGTCGCCTCGACAGGCGTCTCGGCGGCGGTCTGCGGCGTCGCATCCGCGTCGGCGGCCGTCGTCGCTTCCGTATCCGGGGCGCTTTCGGGCTGGTTCGCGTCTTCCGGCATTTGCGTGTCGTTCGTCGGATCGGTCTCTGTGAGAGTGACGCCGCCATCCATGGCTGGTGCTCCTTTTCGTCCGCGACGCCTGGACGCGAATCCCCCGGAATGCGTCCCCAGGTCGCTGACAGTGCGTGCAATATCCCTGAAGGGGCGTCCCATGGCAACCTTTGCGTCCGCGAATCCCGTGGATCCCGACTGTGGATTTGCCCTGCGCCGCTCTGAATTCTAGGTTTAGTCTGGCGGATAACACCCTTCGTTTGGTGGCCAGGAAGGATGCTCTATGAACGAGACAACTCCCGAAAATCCGGTGTTGGAGGGCGTCGATGTTTCGCCCGCCGGGCTGACGCTTCGCGACTGGCTTGCCGGTCAGGCGCTGGCGGGCTTCTCCCGCGCTCGTGAGGCGGAAATGTTCAACGAGAACACCGTGCGCTGGTACGCGCGAATTGCCTATGAAATGGCGGACGCCATGCTGGAAGAACGCGACCACGCGCCGCGACGGCAGGTCGTGCGGCCGAAGGCGGATGTGAGACCGCCGAGACCCGCCGCCTGGCAGGACGTTCGGGCGAGAACCGTCTGACGTCCGGCGCCCCGGCGGCTGCGCCGGCGGGGCGTATTCGCTGCGGGACGCCCGACGCCGCGTCGGCGGATTATTCGAAACGTCGAGCCCATCGCGTCGTTTATAATCCTCCATGATGCGACGGCGCGAATTCTCCGATTCGATCACAAGTCGCCGGGGCCGGTCCGGATGTGCGCGCATCGTCCGCGCGCCGCTCGCATGGCGATGCCTCTGCCTTGCGGGGCTCGTCGTGACATCGACGCTCCTCGCGGGCGATCCGCCGGACGAGATCCACGAGGCGCTGCACGACGCCGATCCGGCGCGGCGTTTCGCCGCGATCCGCCGCGTCTCCACGTCGCTCCTGGACGATCGAATCCCCGACCTCGTCGCGCTGTTGTCCGATCCGGAGCCGGCCGTCCGTCGAGAGGCGGCGGTGGCGCTCGGGCGTCTCGGCGCGGACGCCGACGGCGCCGTCGAGGGACTGCTCAGCGCCCTCGTCGAAGGCGATACGGGCGTGCGGCGACAGGCGCTGTTGGCGCTCGGAAAGATCGGCGCTGATCGAAACGGCGTCATTCCGAACGTGGCGAACGCGTTGCTTGACGATGACGCCCAGATCCGGGCGACGGCGGCCTATGTCCTGGGGCTCTATGGCGCGCGCGCAACGTCGGCGCTCGACGACGTCGCGCAGCGCCTCGTCGATGAATCCGACGACGTACGCCGGGAGGCGGCGCTGGCGATCCGCCGTATCGGACCGGCGTCTCCGGGCGCTGTGGTCCGACTGGTGCGCGCCTGTGGTGATCGCGATTACTACGTTCGGCAATACGCGTTCGACGCGCTGCAGATGACGGACTCCGACGCCGTGGAGGCGATTGGCGAACTGATCGAACTGCTGGGGGATACCAGCCTGCGCGTGCGGATACAGGCCGCCAACGTCATTGCCCGAATCGGATCAGAGGCCGATGCGGCGGTACCGACGCTGGTCAGGCGCTTGGGCGACAGCGGCGACAAGGCGGAACGCCTTGCGATCGTTGGCGCGCTGGGTGGTGTGGGACCTCCGGCGGTCGGCGCGGCGGAGGCGCTGGCCGTGGCGCTGCGCGACGAATTCGCCAGCGTGCGGAAACAGGCGGCGGAGGCGCTGATGGACATCGGTCCCGGCGCCGCCGGCGCGAGCGACGCGCTGGTCGTGGGGCTGGTCGATGAATCGGAAGGCGTTCGCGCGGCGTGCGCCAGCGCGCTGCGTTCGATGGGAACGGCTGTCACGCCTGCGCTCTCGAAAGGCGCCCGCAGTACCGACGCGGCGACCAAGGAAGCGTGCGTGGAAATCGTCGGCGATCTGGAAGAGTCGGCGGCGCCAATCGTGCCGCTTCTGATCGAGCTGTTGGATGATCCCAACGAACGTGTCGCCCATCTCGCGGTGGACGCCCTGGGGCGAACGCGTGAGAAGGGGGCCGACGCGGTCCCGGCGCTCGCGGAACTGCTTCGCAAGTATCCCGATTCGCGACCCGACCTGGCGCAGGCCCTCGGACGGATTGGTCCGGACGCGGCGTCGGCGATTCCCGTGCTTATTGAACGCCTCGAGAGCGAAGATTCCCGGATGCGCCGTCGGGCGGCCAGCGCCCTGGGCATGATTGGTCGGGCTTCGGTCAAGCCGCTGATGGGCGTCGCGCGCGACGGGTCGGAGGACGCCCGGATGGAGGCGGTTCGGGCGATCGGCCTGATCGGCGTTGACGCGGCGGCGGCGACGCCCCTGCTGGTCACGCTGTTGGGTGACGAGAACCTGCCGCTGGCGGACCGGGCCGGGCGAACGCTCCGTTCGATCGGCGACGCCGCCTATCCCGCCATGATCGATGGTCTTCAGTCCGAGGACCTGGTGTTTCGAAACCTGATGGCCGCGAATCTGGACGCCTGTGGCAAGAAGCTGCACGTCGAGCGGGATCGGCTGGTGTCGCTGTTGGCGGATGAACGGCCCGACGTCCGCGAGACGGCTGCGCGCCTTCTTGGAAACATGAACGAGTTGGCGGCGCCGGCGGTCAACGAACTGGCCAGGGCGACGACGGACACGTTCGCGGATGTGCGGCTCCAGGCGGTTAAGTCGCTGGGGAACATCGGCCGGGCCGCGGCGCCGGCGTTGCCGCAGCTCGTGGCGGCGCTGAACGACGAGAATGAGAAAACACGGGAATACGCCGCTGTCGCCATTGGTCGGATCGGCGCCGAGGCGAAATCGGCGATCCCGGCCCTTGTCGATGTGATTCGCAATTCACCGGAGGTTGCGCAGCGAAAGGCCATCGGGGCGCTTCAGCTCATCGGAACGGATGCGGTTCCGGCCCTGCTCAGCTTGATCGAGGACCCGAGCCCGAATGTGCGCTGGTACGTGATTGACGCCCTCGGCAGGATTGGTCGATCGGCGGCCGCCGCGGTCCCCGCCATCCGGCGGGCGCTGAAGGATGATGACGATCAGGTGCGAAGCGTTGCCGCCTGGGCCATCGACGCCATCGGCATCTACGAAGAGACAGAGACGCCGCCGATGTCAGAGTAGTCTGTGAAATGACGCGCGCTTTGAGACGCGGCGTCGAGCGGATAGGATGCCGCCGGCCACGCGGGTGGGTCGTGGCGCCATTGAATGAAGCAGGGATGCTGAAATCATGTCTTCCGACAATCGCTGTATCGCTGTGTTTGACTCCGGTATCGGCGGGCTGACCGTCGTGCGGGAGCTGATGTATCGCCTGCCGAACGAAGACATCATCTATTTCGGCGACACGGCCCGCGTTCCCTACGGCATCAAGAGCAGCGAAACAGTCACGCGATTCGCCCGCGAGACCTGCGATTTTCTGCTTCAGTTCGACCCGAAGTTCATGGTCGTCGCCTGCAACACGGCGAGCGCCGCGGCGCTGCCGACGTTGCAGGATTCGCTGCCGGTGCCATGCATCGGCGTCGTTGAGCCCGGGGCTCGAGAGGCGGTCCTCCAGGCGCGCGGCGGCACGATCGGCGTCATTGCGACGGAGGCGACGATCAACTCCGACGCCTATCGCCGGGCGATGAAGCGCTTCGACGCGAACGCCCGCGTCGTTCAGAAGCCCTGCCCGCTGTTCGTGCCGATCGCCGAGGAAGGGCGGTCCAGCAACGACGCGATCACACTGGCTGTGGCGCGGGATTACCTGGAACCAATTGTTCGCCTCGATCCGAATGTGCTCGTGATGGGCTGCACGCACTATCCGCTGCTGCGCGACGCGATCGGCGCCGTGATGGGCGACAGCGTGACACTCATCGACTCCGGCGAGCAGACGGCCCGGGCGGTCATCGCGGAACTGAAGGATCGATCGGGCCTGAATGACACGAACGACGCGGGGCGGCTCACGTGTTACGTCAGTGACAACCCGCAGCGTTTCCGCGAACTGGGTCAGCGGTTCCTGAACAAGACAATTGTCGATGTGACCTGGATCTCGCCGGAGCAGTTTTTCGCCGCTGGGCATGCGAACGCGGCGAAGTGACTCGGCCTGATGGCGCCGCTGATGGACCGAACCGCGACCGCAAGGGAGCGGCGCCAGCGGACGCGGAAGAACGGGCGGTTGAGGCGCCAAGAAGAAACTTGTCGAAGATTGAGCCAATGGAATGACGCTACTCACTTCGTTTCGACACAACCGCGACTTCCACATGCTTGCCTTTAGGGGCAAGCATGCCACCCGTGGTGTCGTCCACATGCTTGCCTTTTGGGGCAAGCATGCAACCCTTGTGTTGATGCTCGTGCTGTTGACGGCGCCCGCCGGCTGCAAGTCGTCGCGGCGTCGGGACTGGCGGCCGGATTCGATGCGATCCAGCGACGAATGGACGAAGATGGCGCTGGAGTCGGAGCGGCCGAACGATCGTCGCCGCGGTGTTGTCGGTCTGTCGGAATCGCGCGACGCGAGGGCCGACTGGGCGATGAAGCTCTACGAGACCGTCGCGAAATCGGATATCGACGCGAGCGTGCGCTGCGCCGCGTTTCGCGCGATGGAGCAGATCGCTGATCCGCGTTCGCAGACGACGGCGATCGCCGTGCTCGAGTCCAGACGCCAGCCGTCGGAGGAGATTGTCCCGGCGCCGGCGTCGGTTCGCTGGGGGGCGGTTCGCACGCTGTACGCCATCGCGTCGGCGTCGGGCGGGGCGAATGACGCGCCACCCGCCGTCGTGACGGGGCTGATTGAGACGGTCCGATCGGAGCCCGAGCAGCGCGTGCGGCTGACGGCCATCGACACGCTCGCCTACTATCGCGATCGCAAGGTTCCGCCTGCCCTGGTCGACGCGCTGGAGGATGAGGACTTCGCCGTGCGGCGCGCCGCCGAGTCCTCGCTCGTGGCGCTGACGGGCGTGACGCATCACTACGATCCGATGGCGTGGCGCGCGTGGCTCGCGAAAACGAGCGATCCCTTCGCCAGCGCCGGCCAGACGCCCGAGGGCTGGAACGAGCCCGACGAAAAGCCGAAATGGGACTGGCTGCAGCTTCCCGGCAGCGGATGAGCCGCAATTCGGTTGACGCAAATCTCGGGGCGTGCTAGGAATGCGGGCTTCGGACGCCTGTAGACGACGGCGTTCGACGTGTGTTGACGATCTCCACGCATTCAACTTTTTGCGAGCATTCCCATGGCGGACGATTTCATATTGACGACGTTGGAGGGACCGATCGCGATCCTGACGCTGAATCGGCCCGATGTCCTGAACGCCCTGAACATCCCGCTGATGGATCAGTTGATCGAGACGATGGAGCGGCTCGACAACGATCCGGCCGTGCGTGTGATGGTGCTGACAGGCAATGATCGCGCGTTCGCGGCCGGCGCCGACATCAAGGAGATGGCCGAGGCGTCGATCGTCGACATGTACGAACGGAACAACCTCGCGCGCTGGGAGCGCATCAAGCGCGTGCGCAAGCCGATCATCGCGGCCGTCAGCGGCTTCTGCCTGGGCGGCGGATGCGAGCTGGCGATGCACTGCGACATGATCGTGGCGGCGGAAGGCGCCCAGTTCGGTCAGCCCGAGATCAACATCGGCGTGATCCCCGGCGCCGGCGGCACGCAGCGTCTTGGCAAGGCCGTGGGTAAGTATCGGGCGATGGAGCTGATCCTGACCGGCCGGTTCTTTTCGGCGCAGGAGGCGTACGACGCGGGGCTCGTGACGAAGGTCGTGCCGAACGAGCTGTATCGTGAAGAGGCGATCAACATCGCGAAGCAGATCGGCGAGAAGTCGCCGATGGCCGTGCGCTTTGCGAAAGAAGCCGTCCTCAAGGCGTTCGAGTCGCCGCTATCGGAAGGCCTCGACTACGAACGGAAGATGTTCTACATGCTGTTCGGGACCGAGGACCAGAAGGAAGGCATGGCGGCGTTCATTGAGAAGCGGAAGGCGAAGTATACGGGGAAGTAGTGAGTCGTGAGTATTGAGTCGTGAGTTACGAGTCGCGAGTTCCGAGTGGGGGAGTGCGGGCGACTTGCCCGCCCGAAAAAAGAAATCATGCGGGCGAGGCGCCCGCTCTCGCCGGTCTGAAGTCGATCGAGCCAAATGAGTGAATGACATGTCATACGAAACCCTGCAAATCACGGACGCGAATCACGTTCGCACGATCACACTCAATCGCCCCGACGCCATGAACAGCGTCAACGGCGCGATGACGAAGGAGCTCGCCAAGGAGCTCAAGGGCATCGCCAGGGACGCGAGCGTCCGCTGCCTCGTGATCACCGGCGCGGGCAAGGCCTTCTGCGTCGGCCAGGATCTGAAGGAGGCCATCGGCGGCGATCGGCCCATGGACTTCGCCGCCCGGCTCCGCGCGGGCTACAACCCCGTCGTCGAGGCCCTGACGTCGCTCCGCGTTCCCACGATCGCCAGCATCAATGGGGCGGCCGCGGGGGCGGGCTGGAGCCTCGCCCTGGCCTGTGACTATCGCATCTGCGCCAGCCGTGTGAAGTTCGTTTCCGCCTTCAGCAACATCGGTCTCGTCCCCGACAGCGGCATGACATGGACGCTGCCGCGGCTCGTGGGCTACGCCAAAGCCCTCGAAATCGCCTGGATGAGCGAGCCGATAACGGCGGAATCTGCGCAGCAAATGGGGCTGGTCAATCGCATCGTTGAAGACGACAATCTTGCCGCCGAAACGACGGCCCTCGCCGAGAGGCTGGCGAAGCGGCCGACGAAGGGCCTCGTGCTGACGCGGCAGGCCATGATGGCGGGCATGACCAACAGCATGCCGGCCCAGCTGGACTATGAGGCGATGCTCCAGAGCATCGCGGGACGGACGAAGGACTACGACGAAGGCGTGAAGGCGTTTATCGAGAAGCGACAACCGGAGTTTGCTGGTGAGTGAGAGACTGTTTGGCGTAATCGGTTCGGGAACCATGGGCGCGGGCATCGCGCACGCGGCCGCGGAAGCGGGGTTCGTGGTGCGCACGCTGGATACCGATCCGGCGCTCGTGCGGAAGGCCTACGACGGCATCAGGGAGCGGCTGGACAGTCGCGTTCAGCGCGGCAAGCTGCCGGCGCACGATCGCGACGCGACGCTGGCCAATCTGAACATCGCCGAGTCCATGAGCGACTTCGCCAAGGCGGAAGTCGTCGTCGAGGCGGTCCCCGAGAACTTTGAACTCAAGACGAAGATCTTCGCCGATCTGGAGAAGGTCGTCTCCGATCGCACACTGCTCGCGACGAACACGTCGAGCCTGAGCGTGACGAAGCTCTCCTCGGCCGTGCAGCGCAAGGATCGATTCCTCGGCATGCACTTTTTCAACCCGGCGCCGATCATGAAGCTCGTCGAGCTCGTCAGCGCCGAGGGCACGAGCGATCAGGCCCTGGTCGACGCCCGCGCCGTCTGCGCGAAGCTCGACAAGACGGCCGTGAAAGTGAAGGATTCGCCCGGGTTCATCGGCAATCGCGTGAACCGGCCGTTCTACCTCGAGGCGCTCACGCTGCTCGAGCAGGGCGAGGCGGATGTGCCGGCCATCGACAGCGCGATGCGAAACGTCGGTGGGTTCCGGATGGGACCTTTCGAGCTGCTCGACCTGATCGGCATGGATGTGAACCTGAGCGTCACGGAAGTCGTGTACAACGACTTCGGCAGGCCCGCCCGTTTCACGCCCAGCAAGATCCAGCAGGGGCTCGTGGCCGAGGGTCATCTGGGCCGCAAGACAGGGCGCGGTTTCTACACCCATGGCGACGGCGACGCCAGGCCCGCCTATCAGGCGACGCTGAAGGACACGAGCGGCTGGCAGGCCTCCGACGCCCTGAAGGCGTTCGCCGCCGAACTCGGCAAGCCGGCCGATCGCTCGACCTGGCTTTACGCCCGCATCCTGCTGGCCGTCATGAACGAGGCGGCCCTCGCGGCGGATTCGATCGCGATCCCGCGGGATGTGAACATCACAATGGAGCTCGGCTTCAACTATCCGGAAGGACCTTTGTCGACCGCTGATTACGTTGGTCTCGACATCGTCCGGAAGCTGCTGGCGGAGTTCTACAGCCAGTCCGGCCAGGACGAGCGCTACAAGCCGAACCCGCTGCTCGACAAGCATGTGGAGGAAGGAAACCTGGGCGAGAAGACGGCCCGCGGCTTCCTCTATCACGCGCTCTGATCGAAGCTGACTGTTGTTAGAGAATTCAAAGCTGCCTCGTGTGACGGGGCGGCTTTCTTCATGCGCCCGAGTTTCGAGCCACGCGCGTCAGCAAGTGGGCGCGTTGCGTGGGTGCGTTGGAAGCGCGCGACGATCCTCTCGCGCGTGAAGTCGATCGGGGGGGGCGTACGGATCCCTGGAGGAACTGGACAATGCGACTGAGCCTCGCTGTCCTCAGCGTGGCGAATCTTTCCACTTGTGCGAGCCGTACTTCGCCGTGAGGACACGGCGGCTCTGACTGGCGCCGATGCGACGATACGAACGCGAATGGCGCCTGATGCACATCGAGTGATCTCGTTTGCAGTCCTATCATCGCGCCCCATCCCTCGGAGAGGCTGGGCCACCCGGCTCCCAATGTGGGGCGGCTTTTTCATGCGCCCGAATTCCGAGCCACGCGCGTCAGCAAGTGGTCGTGTTGCGTGGATGTGTTGGACTTGCGCGACGATCCGTTCGCGCGTGAAGTCGATCGGGTGGCCCACCCCTTCAGGGGTGGGGGCGCGACGATGAGTTCGCAGGGGGAACCACGAGTTTGTCCACACGGCGCTACCGGCGTTCGATCATCGAGATCCCATCCTCGCAGAGGATGAGCCACCCGGCCGGATATGACCGCATGAATCGTTGTGTACAACAGCGCCCCGTGACACGGCGCCAGTCAATTCGCTACGATGACAACATAGGGGCGTATCCAGATCGGTCGTTCGTGATCACGGAGTCGATGCAAGGGCGATGAAATGATCGTGCATGCAATCTGCCGTCGGAGCCGTCTCGACGGCGTATTCGACGAGTATCATTATCAGTTGTTTCACGGCGCCGCATGGCGGGACGGAGTTCGATCGCAGATAGCCAAGGGACGGTTCATCGATAGTGGTCCGCAATCAAAGCTAGTTGTCGTTCGAAATGTCTACGGCGTACCGCCTGTCTATGAACCGGGGAGAAGCCTGGTCGTTTCCGAACCGCTGCGCGACAAACTCGGTGGGCTCCCAGGGCTGGAATTCGACCAGGTCTCATACATGCGGCTATTCTCGTTGCCGTACGCCAAGGGCGAATTCGACCAGAATCTGAATATGGAATGGGTGCTCTACAGTGAAAGGCACTCGCTGGATGACGACGATTGGTTCCTCCTGACGCAGGTGGATGACATATCGTTGCACTGGGATGCGCCGCCTTATTTTGAGCTGATCACGATGTCGCCATCCAGGTTGGAAGGTCGGTATCCCGAAGCTCGCGAGTTCCGCCACACTTTGGCATATGCGCATCTTTCGGAGCAGATGCTCCTTGAGAATGCAGTCATTCCAGCGGGCCATGGGTATCTGGTCTCGCCGGAGTGCTTCAGTATCATGGACGAGTACATCGATCGAGACTTCTTCGCGGTCACGACGTTCGACATCGACATGGACCGGACGTTTGGGGGCGGTTTGGC
>Ga0116152_10000051_pt1 | contig 84935 bp, 99 predicted proteins | sample AD_UKC119_MetaG_FD_89894 | JGI IMG/M metagenome (GOLD analysis project Ga0116152, IMG submission 89894) | Active sludge microbial communities of municipal wastewater-treating anaerobic digesters from Hong Kong - AD_UKC119_MetaG | ecosystem: Engineered > Bioreactor > Anaerobic > Digestate...
GCCGGGTGACAATGTCAAGATGACTGTCTCCCTGATTGCGCCGATTGCGATGGAAGAAGGCCTGCGCTTTGCGATCCGCGAAGGTGGCCGGACTGTCGGTGCGGGTGTTGTTGCTAAAATTATTGAGTAAAGAATTATGTCTGACCAGAGAATCCGTATTCGCCTGAAAGCGTTTGACCATCGTCTGATTGATCGTTCCGCGATGGAAATCGTTGAGACTGCCAAGCGTACCGGTGCGCGTGTCAAGGGGCCGATTCCCCTGCCTACCCGCATTGAACGCCATACCATACTGATTTCTCCGCATGTCAACAAGGATGCGCGTGACCAGTATGAGATTCGCACTCACAAGCGTCTGATGGATATCATTGACCCCACCGACAAAACTGTTGATGCACTGATGAAGCTGGATCTGGCGGCTGGTGTGGATGTGCAGATAAAACTGAACTAATCGTAATTAATGCTTAACGTGCGTTGATTTTCTGTATATAATGCGCGGCTTTCTTTGGCTCGGCATTTGCCGAGCCTGATTTTTCTCGGACGAGAAAGCGGCACATGTACTCGCTCAGAGTGGTGAAGAGGTAAGCAGATGGCTATCAGTCTACTGGGTCGGAAGATCGGTATGACCCGTATTTTCGGTGAGTCTGGTGATTCGGTTCCAGTCACCGTGTTGGAAGTTGAGCCGAATCGCGTGTCTCAGGTGAAAACTGCCGAGACTGATGGTTATGAGGCCATCCAGTTGTCCGTTGGTGCACGCAAAAGCTCACGGGTGAACAAAGCCGCCGCCGGGCATTTTGCCAGGGCTGGTGTGCCCGCCGGTACGTTTGTACGTGAGTCCCGTGTGGATTCCGCAGCGGAATATCAGGCTGGTGCCGAGTTGACGGTTTCCCTGTTCGAGGCCGGTCAGAAGGTGGATGTGTCCGGTACCAGTATCGGTAAAGGGTATGCCGGTACGATCAAGCGGCACAATTTCCGTGGTCAGGATGCAACTCACGGTAACTCCCGGTCGCATCGTGTTCCTGGCTCCACCGGCCAGAATCAGACGCCGGGGCGTGTGTTTCCGGGTAAGAAAATGACAGGTCACATGGGTGCGGTTGCAGTGACGGCTCAGTCACTCGAAGTGGTTCGGGTTGATGTTGAGCGCAATCTGCTTCTGGTCAAGGGTGCGGTGCCGGGTCCGAAAGGCGGCAATGTATCCATTAAGCACTCAGTGAAGGCATAAGGGTTTCAAGATGGAATTGCAGGTGGCAAATGGCGGTGCTGTATCGGTTGATGATGCAGTATTCGGTCGCGACTTCAATGAGGGTCTGGTTCATCAGGCTGTAGTCGCTTATATGGCCGGCGGACGTGCCGGGACCAAGGCGCAGAAAACGCGTTCAGATGTCAGTGGCGGTGGCTCCAAGCCATTTCGTCAGAAGGGAACAGGCCGCGCCCGTGCCGGTACGACACGCAGTCCGCTGTGGCGTCATGGCGGTGTGATTTTTGCTGCCCGTCCGCGTGACTATACCCAGAAGCTCAACAAAAAAATGTACCGTGCCGCCATGAAGTCCATCTTCTCGGAGCTGGTGCGCCAGGAGCGTTTGGTCGTTGTGGATGCGCTGGAGCTGGCAGAGGCGAAAACCAAAGCCATGGCAGCAAAGCTGCAGGACTTCGGTACTCTGGATGTGCTGCTGGTCAGTGACATCGATAATGTCAATATGTTGCTGGGTTCGCGTAATCTTCCCTATTGTGAATTCCTGTTGGTGTCAGAGCTGAATCCTGTCAGTCTGGTACGTCACGAAAAAGTGGTGATGACCTCGGCAGCCGTACAAAAAGTTCAGGAGTGGCTGGCATGAATCAGGATCAGTTGTTCAGTGTGTTGCTGGCTCCACGCATGACCGAGAAATCTGTCGGTCTGTCCGGGGAAGCCAATCAGTATGTCTTCAAGGTGGCTCGCAAGGCCAGCAAGCAGGATGTGAAACAGGCGGTCGAAGCATTGTTTGAAGTTCAGGTTGACCAGGTTCGCACCGTCAACGTCAAGGGCAAACAAAAGAATTTCGGTCGTCGTCCAGGTAAGCGAAGTGACTGGAAAAAGGCCTATGTGCGCCTGGCTGAAGGTCAAACGCTGGATGCTTCGGCAGAATAAGGTACAGGTGAGTCATGGCAGTCGTTAAGGCAAAACCAACATCACCCGGTCGCCGCTTTGTGGTGCGGGTGGTTAACAAGGAACTGCACAAGGGAGAGCCTTGCAAGGCTCTGCTGGATCGCAAAAGTAAACACGGTGGGCGTAACAATAATGGTCGCATTACGGTGCGTCATATTGGTGGCGGTCATCGTCAGCATTACCGGATCATTGATTTCAAGCGTCGTAAAGACGATGTCCCGGCTCGTGTCGAGCGTCTGGAGTATGATCCGAATCGCAGTGCAAATATTGCGCTGTTGCTGTATGCCGATGGTGAACGGCGCTATGTAATTGCCCCCAAAGGGCTGAAAGCCAATGATAGCGTGGTTTCTGGTCAGCATGCCCCCATTTCTGTTGGCAACTGCCTGCCGATGCGTAATATTCCGGTGGGTTCCGTTGTGCATTGTGTCGAAATGAAGCCGGGCAAAGGTGCCCAGCTGGCTCGCAGTGCCGGAACCTCTGTACAGCTGGTGGCCAAGGAAGGGAATCACGCCACAATCCGGCTGCGTTCCGGTGAAATGCGCAGGGTGCCGGTTGAGTGCCGTGCGGTGATTGGTGAAGTGAGCAATTCCGAGCACTCACTGACCAAGCTGGGTAAGGCCGGAGCCAAGCGCTGGCGCGGCGTGCGGCCGACCGTTCGTGGCGTGGCCATGAACCCGATCGATCATCCACATGGTGGTGGTGAAGGGCGGACTTCCGGCGGGCGTCATCCTGTTACGCCTTGGGGTGTTCCGACCAAGGGTTACAAGACCCGTAGCAACAAGCGTACTGACAAGATGATTGTCCGGCGCCGGAACAAGAAGTAAGGGGATTAAGCTGTGCCACGCTCACTGAAAAAAGGTCCGTTTGTAGACCACCACCTGATAAAAAAAGTTGACGATGCTGTCGCCAGGAATGATCGCAGGCCGATCAAGACTTGGTCGCGTCGTTCCATGATCCTGCCGGAAATGGTGGGTCTGACAATTGCCGTGCATAACGGCAAGCAGCATGTGCCTGTTCTGGTCAATGAAAATATGGTTGGCCACAAGCTGGGCGAGTTCGCGCTGACACGATCCTATCGTGGTCATGCCGCTGACAAGAAGTCGAAGAAGTAAGGGGTAGGAAAGATGGAAGTTGCAGCCCGTTTGCGCTTTGCGCGTCTCTCGCCTCAGAAAGGTCGTCTGGTCGCAGACCAGATTCGTGGTTTGCCGGTTGACAAGGCTCTGAATATTCTGGCCTTCAGCCCCAAAAAAGGTGCGGCGATCATGAAGAAGGTGCTGGAGTCAGCCATTGCCAATGCCGAGCATAATGAAGGTGCGGATATTGATGAGCTGTCCGTGAAGAGGGTTTTTGTCGACCAGGGGCCTACGATGAAGCGTATTCAGCCTCGCGCCAAAGGTCGCGCCAACCGAATTTTGAAGCGTACCAGTCATATCACTGTGATGGTCGGTGACTGAGGTCGAGGTTTGATATGGGTCAGAAAGTACATCCGATAGGCATGCGTCTGGGTATCGCCTCCGACTGGCGGTCCAAATGGTATGCAGAAGGCAAAGACTACGCCAGTTTCCTGCACAAGGACCTGGAAGTGCGTGCCTACCTGAAGAAGCGGCTGAAGGAAGCATCAGTCAGTCGCATCCAGATTGAGCGTCCGGCCAAGTCTGCGTTTATCACCATCCACACCGCCCGTCCGGGGATGGTGATTGGCAAAAAAGGTGAGGACATCGAGCGTCTGCGCCAGGAAGTGGCACAGATCATGGGGCTGCACGTCAATAATGTGAAGCTCAATATCGAAGAGATTCGCAAGCCCGAGCTGGATTCACAGCTGGTGGCTGAAAGTATCGCCAGTCAGCTGGAGCGGCGCATCATGTTCCGTCGTGCCATGAAGCGTGCGGTGAGCAATGCCATGCGACTGGGTGCCCTGGGTATCAAGGTCAGTGTTTCCGGTCGCCTGAACGGTGCGGAAATTGCCCGGACCGAGTGGTACCGTGAAGGCCGTGTACCACTGCATACCCTGCGTGCGGATATCGATTATGCCACCGCAGAAGCGCTGACAACTTATGGCATCATCGGCATTAAGGTATGGATTTTCAAGGGCGAGGTTTTTGACCTTGAACAGAAGCAAGCAGCGAAACCGGGCAATAATCCGGGTCGTGGCAAGAAGAAGTGATAGAGGTTTGAAATGTTACAGCCCAAGAGAACGAAGTTCCGCAAGCAATTCAAAGGCCGTAACCGCGGTCTGGCCCAGGTAGGTAACAAGGTCAGTTTCGGTGAGTACGGGTTGAAGGCAGTTGAACGCGGTCGCATGACGGCGCGCCAGATTGAGGCAGGTCGGCGTGCCATCAGTCGCCATGTGCGTCGTGGTGGGAAAATCTGGATTCGCGTGTTTCCGGACAAACCCATCAGCAAGAAGCCTTTGGAAGTCCGTATGGGTAAAGGTAAGGGTAACGTGGAATACTGGGTGGCCCAGATTCAGCCCGGCAGGGTACTGTTTGAGATGCAGGGTGTGCCGGAAGACGCTGCACGTGAGGCTTTTCGGCTGGCAGCGGCCAAACTGCCCTTCAAGACAACCTTTGTTACCCGTCAGGTGATGTAATGAAAGCAGCGGAATTACGCCAGAAATCGGCTGAAGAACTGAAGGCTGAATTGACCGAGAACCTGCAGGAGCAGTTCAAGCTACGCATGCAGCAGGCTGCAGGCCAGTTGTCGCGCCCTTCAGAAATGAAGCGGGTACGTCGTGAAATTGCGCGCATCAGGACCCTGATGACAGAGCAAAAAAGTGCAGGTGAACAAGGATGAGCGTAGAAGCAAGTGTAGAGCGCAGCCTGATGGGGCGGGTCGTCAGTGACAAGATGGATAAATCCATTGTCGTGCTGATGGAGCGTCAGATGATGCACCCCCTGTACGGGAAGTTTATTCGGCGTTCCAAGAAATATCACGTTCATGATGAAAACAACGAGTGCAAGGTTGGCGACGTTATCCTGTTCAAGGAGTGCCGTCCTCTTTCCAAGACCAAGCACTGGACTCTGATCAGGGTCGTTGAGCGTGCCCCCGATCAGGCTTAATGTGGAGAACAGTCAATGATCCAGATGCAGTCAGTGCTACAGGTCGCGGACAATAGTGGTGCCAAGCGTGTCATGTGTATCAAGGTACTCGGCGGTTCGCACCGTCGCTATGCCCGTATCGGTGATGTAATCAAGGTCAGCATTAAAGATGCGATCCCGCGCGGCAAGGTTAAAAAAGGTGATGTATACAACGCTGTTGTGGTGCGTACTGCCAGTGGTGTGCGTCGTCGTGACGGCTCGCTGATCCGCTTTGACGGTAATGCCGCTGTCCTGCTGAACAACAAGCTGGAGCCGATTGGTACACGTATTTTCGGGCCCGTGACCCGCGAGCTGCGCGGTGAGCGTTTCATGAAGATCATTTCACTGGCACCTGAGGTGCTGTAAGGCCGTCGGAACAGCAGGAACAGGTAGCAAGAGATGCGCAAGATTCATAAAAATGATCAGGTGGTCATCATTACCGGTAAAGACAAGGGTCGCCGTGGTTCGGTAACTCAGGTTTTTGCTAATGGCAAGATTTTGGTTCAGGGCATTAATCTGGTGAAAAAGCACCAGAAGCCCAATCCGACACTGGGCGTTCAGGGCGGCATTGTTGAGAAAGAAATGCCGCTGGATGTGTCCAATGTCATGCTGGTCAACCCTGCGACAGGCCAGGGAGACCGGGTTGGATTCAAGCTCCTGGAAGGGAAGAAGGTCCGTGTCTTTAAATCCAACGGTGAGCGTGTAGACGCTTGAGGTTTTTTTAATGTCAAGGTTACGGCAGTATTACCATGATACTGTGGTCGCAGAGCTGACCAGGAAGCATGGTTATCAAAATGTGATGGAAGTGCCAAAGATCACCAAAATTACCCTGAATATGGGGTTGGGCGAAGCTGTTGGCGACAAGAAGGTGGTTGAGCACGCGGTGGGTGACATGGCGAGTATTGCCGGTCAGAAACCGATCGTCACCATGACCCGTAAATCAATTGCCGGGTTCAAGATTCGTGATGGCTGGCCAATTGGCTGTAAAGTAACCTTGCGCAGGGATCAGATGTACGAATTTCTGGATCGTCTGATCAATGTTTCCATACCTCGTATCCGCGATTTCCGGGGATTGAACCCGAAAGGATTTGATGGCCGTGGCAACTACAACATGGGTGTCAAGGAACAGATCATTTTTCCGGAAATTGATTACGACAAGATTGATGCATTACGCGGTATGAATATCACCATTACCACCAATGCAAAAACTGACGAGGAGGGGCGGTCTCTGCTGGAGGCCTTCAAGTTCCCCTTTAAACAGTAAGAGGATACGAGTTCATGGCAAAGAAATCCATGATTGCCCGCGAGACCAAGCGCATCAAGGCTGTACAGAAATATGCTGCCAGGCGCGCCGAACTCAAGGCAATCATCAACAATCCCCAGAGCAGCTATGAGGAAGTCATGGCCGCCAGCACCAAACTGCAAAAACTGCCGCGTGATGGCAGTGCCAGCCGGGTTCAGCGCCGCTGCAACCTGACCGGGCGTCCGCATGCGGTTTACCGCAAGTTTGGTTTGTGCCGCAACAAGCTGCGTGAAGCAGCCATGCGCGGTGATGTTCCCGGTTTGACCAAGTCAAGCTGGTGAGGAGGGTTTAAAGCATGAGTATGAGTGATCCGATTGCTGATATGCTGACCAGGATTCGCAATGCCCAGGGCGCGAACAAGGCCAGTGTTTCCTTCCCCTCTTCCAGAATGAAGAAAGCGGTTCTGGAAGTGCTGGCTGGCGAAGGCTATATCAATGGTTATCAGGTTGACGAGAATGGTGGCAAGCCGCTCATTTCCGTCAGTCTGAAGTATTTTCAGGGCAAGCCGGTCATCAGCCGCATCAGCCGTGCCAGTCGTCCCGGCCTGCGTGTATTCCGGGGCAAGGATGAGCTGCCGAAGGTCATGGGCGGTTATGGTATTGCCATCGTTTCGACTTCTTCCGGTGTCATGAGCGATCGTGCTGCACGTGCAGCCGGGCAGGGTGGCGAAGTCATCTGTTTGGTGGAATAAGATAGGCGGGTTGTCATGTCACGTATCGCAAAAAGGGGACTGTCAGTGCCGAAGGGCGTTGAAGTCAAAATCAATGGTCAGCAGCTGAATATCAAGGGCGGCAAAGGGGCGTTTGACTTTGTCATGCATCAGGCCGTCGAGGTGATTCAGGATGGGAGCACGCTGAAGTTCAGCGCACGGGACAATGCTGAAAACGGCTGGGCCCAGGCAGGAACGGCCTGCTCACTGATCAGCAATATGGTCAGGGGCGTCAGCGAAGGCTTCGAGCGCAGGTTGCAGCTGGTCGGTATCGGTTATCGTGCCCAGGCTCAGGGCAACAAGCTCAATCTGTCACTGGGTTTTTCACATCCGGTTGTGCACGAGATGCCGCAGGGTGTGACAGTGGAAACCCCGAGTCAGACTGAAATTATTGTTCGCGGTATCGACAAGCAGAAGGTCGGGCAGGTGGCTGCCGACATTCGTGCTTACCGTCCGCCTGAGCCTTACAAAGGCAAAGGTGTCAAGTATGCCGACGAAACCGTTGTCCGTAAGGAAGCCAAAAAGAAGTAAGGTGGCATAAATGGATAAGAAAGCAAGCCGTATCCGGCGCAGCAAACGTTCACGCAGCAAGATGCGTGAGTTGCAGGTCAACCGTCTGTGTGTCCATCGTACACCGCGCCATATCTATGCCCAGATCATTGCTCCGTCAGGGGACCGTGTTCTGGCTGCTGCTTCTACGGTCGAAAAGGAGCTGCGGGCAGGCGAAGCCTATACCGGTAATGCGGTCTCTGCTGCAGCCGTTGGCAAACTGATTGCCGAGCGTGCCCGTGCGCAGGGTGTCGAGTCGGTGGCATTTGATCGTTCTGGTTTCAAGTATCATGGCCGTATCAAGGCGCTGGCGGATGCCGCGCGTGAAGCCGGCCTGAAGTTTTAAAGGTTCTAGACAATGGCAAAGCCAGAAAATACAACAGCCGGAGCTGACGGCCTGCAGGAAAAACTGGTACACGTCAACCGTGTATCCAAAGTGGTCAAAGGTGGCCGTATCTTCAGTTTTACCGCCCTGACCGTGGTTGGGGACGGCAATGGCAAGGTCGGTTTCGGCTATGGCAAGGCACGTGAAGTACCGGCTGCGATTCAGAAGGCCATGGAGCAGGCGCGCAAAAGCCTGGTTAATGTGGCACTGGTAGATGGTACCCTGCAATACCCGATTCGCCACTCTGTCGGTGCTGCCACCGTGTACATGCAGCCGGCCTCTGAGGGTACCGGTGTTATTGCCGGTGGTGCCATGCGTGCCGTGCTTGAGGTTGCCGGTGTGCGTAATGTACTGTCCAAGTGCATAGGCACCCGTAATCCGGGGAATGTGGTACGTGCAACCATTGCCGGTCTGGCTGCCATGCATGACCCGGAAATGATTGCCGCCAAGCGTGGCAAGACCGTTGAAGAAATCAAGGCCTGAAAACGGAGATTGTCATGTCTGACGCAAAACAAGTAAAACTGACGCTGGTGCGCAGCTTGAATGGCCGTCTTAAGAGTCATCAGCATTGCGCCAGAGGTCTGGGAATCCGCAGGATCAACACACCGGTTGTCGTCACTGACACGCCGGAAAACCGTGGCATGATCAACAAGATTTCCTACATGCTGAAAGTAGAGGAAGCCTGAAATGAAATTGAATACCCTGAGTCCGGCTCCGGGCAGCCGCAAGGCCAGGACCCGTGTCGGACGCGGTATCGGCTCCGGTCTGGGCAAGACTGCCGGTCGTGGCCACAAGGGCCAGAAATCCCGTGCCGGTGGTTTCCACAAGGTAGGGTTTGAAGGTGGGCAGATGCCGTTGCAGCGCCGCCTGCCCAAAATGGGTTTCCAGTCCCGGATCGGACTGCGCTCGGCAGAAGTTCGCCTGAATGAGCTGGCCAAGGTTGAAGGCGGTGAAATTACGCTGGAATCCCTTAAAGCAGCCGGTGTTATTGATGCCCGCTCCCTGCAGGCCAAGATTATCCTGTCCGGCAGCATTGAGCAGAGCGTCACCATCAAGGGCGTTGGCGTGAGCAAAGGCGCACGTGCAGCCATTGAAGCCGCTGGCGGCAAAATCGAGGAATAATTAATAATATGGCCAAGGCACCCTCCGCAATGGGCTCGTTTGGCGGGCTGGGAAACATCGTTGAAATCCGTCAGCGCCTGTTATTTGTGCTGATGGCATTGATTGTCTACCGTATCGGTACATTCATCCCGGTTCCCGGGGTGAACCCTGAGGTCATGAACCAGTTCTTTAACCAGAACAGTGGTACCATCCTCGGGGTTTTCAACATGTTTTCGGGTGGTGCCCTGGAGCGCTTCAGTATTTTCGCGCTCGGCATCATGCCGTATATTTCGGCTTCCATCATCATCCAGCTGCTGGCAACCGTGGTACCCACGCTGGAGCAGTTGAAGAAGGAAGGCGAAGCCGGACGGCGTAAAATTACCCAGTACACCCGTTATGGGACTGTAGCGCTGGCTTTGTTCCAGAGTATCGGGGTATCGATTGCGCTGGGTGGGCAGGCTGCCGGTGGTGGTGAGACAGTTGCCATCAATCCCGGTATCGGCTTTATCATCACCACGGTAGTGACCTTGGTAACAGGTACCCTGTTCCTGATGTGGCTGGGTGAGCAGATCACCGAGCGGGGTATTGGTAATGGTATCTCGCTGATCATTTTTGCCGGTATCGTGGCCGGACTGCCCCGTGCCGTCGGTGGTACGCTGGAGTTGGCCCGTAATGGTGAGTTGCCGCCTGCCTTTGTCATTATCCTGATTGCACTGATTTTCCTGGTGACGGCGTTTGTGGTCTTTGTTGAGCGTGGGCAGCGCCGTATTACGGTGAACTATGCACGTCAGCAGGGAGCGATGGGCGGTCGTCAGCGGGGGCAGGGTGGTCAGCCCAGTTTCCTGCCGTTGAAGCTGAACATGGCCGGGGTTATTCCGCCGATTTTTGCATCCAGCATTATCCTGTTTCCCAGTACCATAGGGCACTGGTTCAGCAGTACGGATGGCAGCAGCACCCTGCTTTCCCAGTTTTTCAGCATGTTGCAGCCGGGGCATCCACTGTATGTCATCTTTTATGCCGTTGCGATTATCTTCTTCAGCTTTTTCTACACGGCACTGGTGTTCAATGCACGCGAAACGGCTGACAACCTGAAAAAGGCGGGCGCTTTCATTCCGGGTATCCGTCCGGGTGAACAGACAGCCAAGTACATTGATGGTGTCATGACGCGCCTGACGGGTGTGGGTGCACTGTACATGACCCTGGTTTGCCTGTTGCCGGAGTTTCTGATTCTGGGCTGGAACGTACCCTTTTATTTCGGTGGGACATCATTGTTGATTATTGTGGTTGTGGTTATGGACTTTCTGGCCCAGTTGCAGTCACACATGATGTCGCATCAGTATGAAGGCTTGATGAAGAAAGCCAATTTCAGGTCGCAGACACGCCCTGGAACTTTACGCTGATTGATTGTGAGGATGAATTCATGAAGGTTAGAGCTTCAGTAAAGAAAATGTGCCGTCACTGCCGGGTTATCCGTCGGGATGGCGTTGTCCGGGTAATTTGTTCTGATCCGCGCCACAAGCAGCGCCAGGGCTGATCTGCTTACGACAAAAACAGATTGTTTTCCCTGCCTGCGGGGAAGACCTTGAATAACCTCTGCCTGAAGCAGGGGTTATTTGTTGATAAATCATTGAGGTTGCGGCATAATCGCCGGCTTTCTCAAGAATCTGGAGAATGGTTTAGATGGCTCGTATTGCGGGTATTAATCTTCCTGTAAATAAACATGCAGTCATAGGATTGACTGCGATTTACGGCATAGGCTCAACACGATCCCAGGCGATCTGCAAGGCTGCGGGTATTGATCCCGGCACCAAAATCCGTGACCTGAACGAGGATGAGTTGGAGCGTGTGCGTGCCGAAGTGGCCAAATTCATGGTTGAAGGTGACCTTCGTCGTGAAATTTCCATGAACATCAAGCGTTTGATGGATATGGGCTGCTATCGTGGCATTCGTCACCGTCGTGGTCTGCCGGTTCGTGGTCAGCGTACCAAGACCAATGCACGTACACGGAAAGGCCCACGCCGTCCGATTCGCAAGTAATCAGGTTTACAGGATAAAATTTTATGGCAAAACAGCCAAGAAAAGGGAATGCTGGAGCAACCACCCGCAAAAAAGTCAAAAAGTCGGTGACTGACGGCGTTGCACACGTTTATGCCTCCTTCAATAACACGATCGTTACCATTACGGACCGGCAGGGCAATGCCCTGACTTGGGCAACTGCCGGTGGTTCCGGTTTCCGTGGTTCACGCAAAAGTACGCCGTTTGCAGCCCAGGTTGCTGCCGAGCGTGCCGGTAATGCAGCCAGGGAATATGGCCTCAAAAATCTGGATGTGGAAATCAGCGGTCCGGGACCGGGACGTGAGTCTGCTGTGCGGGCACTGCATAATGTTGGCTACAAGATCGCCAATATCACGGATGTGACTCCGATACCGCACAACGGTTGTCGTCCGCCCAAGAAGCGTCGTGTGTAACGGGGAGTAGTTAATCATGGCAAGATATATTGGACCCGTCTGTAAACTGAGCCGGCGTGAAGGTACGGATCTGTACCTGAAAAGCCGTGGTAATCCGCTGGAGAAGAAGTGCAAGCTGGACAAGGTTCCCGGCATGCATGGCGAGCGTCGTGGTCGCCTGTCCGACTATGGTGTGCAGCTGCGTGAAAAGCAGAAAGTCCGCCGCATTTACGGCATTCTGGAGAAGCAGTTTCGCAACTATTACAAGAAAGCCGCCAGCCGCAAGGGTTCCACCGGCGTCATTCTGCTGCAATTGCTGGAGTCCCGGCTTGATAATGTGGTCTACCGCATGGGCTATGGCTCCACCCGCGCCGAAGCCCGTCAGCTGGTCAGCCACAAGGCCATCAAGGTCAATGACAAGATCGTCAATATCGCCTCTTATCAGGTTCAGCCCGGTGATGTAGTTTCCGTGCGTGAGCGTGCCAAAAAGCAGGCCCGGATTCAGGATGCCATTGCGGTTGCCGAACAGCTGGGTTTCCCGGAGTGGGTTTCGGTGGATTCCAAAGCGCTGGAAGGAACCTTCAAGGCGGTTCCGGACCGGGCTGAACTGCCGGCTGAAATCAATGAATCACTGATTGTGGAATTGTATTCCAAGTAACAAGTCATCCGTGATCTGTTTCATACAATCCAACGGGAACTAGCATGACCTCGAAAACGATTGATTTACTGAAACCCCGCAACGTTCATGTGGAGGAGCTGGGGCATAATACCTCCCGCATCACCCTTGAGCCGCTGGAGCGGGGTTTTGGACATACCCTGGGTAATGCACTTCGCCGTATCCTGTTGTCTTCCATTCCTGGCAGTGCGGTGACCGAGGTGCAGATTGCCGGCGTGGTACATGAGTACACGTCCATTGAGGGGGTGCAGGAGGATGTGGTTGAAATCCTGCTCAACCTGAAAAAGCTGGCGGTGAGGCTCAATGCCCGTGAAGAAGCGACGCTGGTACTGAAAAAATCCGGTATTGGCCCGGTAAAGGCCAAGGACATCAGCCTGGATCATGATGTGGAAGTCATTGATCCGGAATTTGTCATCGCCAATATCACCAAAGCGGATGTCGAGTTGGAGATGAACCTGACCCTTACCAGTGGTCGGGGTTATCAGCCAGCCTCTGTGCGCCGTGGTCCGGACTCGCCCGAGCTGCCGCTGGGCACGCTGGTACTGGATGCCAGCTACAGCCCGATTCTCCGGGTTGCCTATACGGTTGACAGTGCGCGTGTCGAGCAGCGTACCGACATGGACAAGCTGATCATCGAGATTGTCACTGATGGCTCTGTCGATGCGGAAGAAGCCCTGAGCATGTCTGCCCAGATTCTGCAGCAACAGCTGGCGGTATTCTTCGACCTGCATATTGAAGAGCCGAGCCGTCCGGAACGTAATGAGCCGGAAATTGATCCGATCCTGATGCGCCCGGTGGATGATCTGGAACTGACGGTACGTTCTGCCAACTGCCTCAAGGCAGAAAACCTGTTCTATATTGGTGATCTGGTGCAGCGTACCGAGACCGAGCTGCTCAAGACGCCCAACCTGGGCAAGAAATCCCTGACCGAGATCAAGGATGTACTGGCCCAGAACGGACTGACACTGGGCACCAAACTCGAAAACTGGCCACCAGCCGGTCTTGATCACAAAGACAGTAAAGTGGGCTGAATGCTTTCAGCCCCGCAAGGATTAGAACATGCGTCATCGTAAAACCGGTCGTCAATTTAACCGCAACAGCAGCAGCCGCAAGGCCCTGCTGCAGAGCCTGACCAACTCACTGTTGCGTTATGAAGCTATTAAAACCACCTTGCCCAAGGCCAAGGATCTGCGTCGGGTTGCCGAGCCGCTGATCACGCGTGCCAAGCAGGACTCCGTACACAACCGTCGTATCGCCTTTGCCCGTTTGCGGGATGATGAAGTGGTTGCCAAGCTGTTTACCGAGCTGGGGCCGCGTTATCAGGATCGTCCGGGCGGCTATCTGCGTATCATCAAATGCGGTCATCGTGCCGGTGACAATGCACCGATGGCCTATGTGTCGCTGGTGGGTGGTGCAGGCGAAGCGGTAGCCGAATAAGGCTGCTTTGTCTTGGGCCTGAGCAGAAAAGCCGGTACTAAAACCGGCTTTTTTGTTGTTGTGTCCGGGTTTGAGTAATCTCATGGTTTTTCCGGGTGTCGGGTTTAAACTGACAGGTTTGGCTTTCGGGGTGGGATGACATGCAACAGCAAGGTAAGGTGGTAAGCGCTGACAGCTCACGCAAGTCGGCACGGGTTTTCTATTATGGCAACCTTCTGGCGGTCATCGTCCCGTTTCCGTTTTTCATTCTCTGGTTTGGTGCATCCATGTTCGTGTATGCCATGTTCCGTCACCACCCCAACCCCAGAGTGGGCTATTATACCCAGGTTGCGGCTTATCAGTATTACGGACTGGCGGGAGCGTTGGTGCCGATACTGACCTTTGCCCCCGGTGATTTTTTTATGAAGTACTGGCTGTACCTGTGGGTGGCAGCCGCTGCTGTCCTGATTCCCCTGGCCGTGATTCAGCTGCGCAGGATCAACCGCGAGCCATGGCAGGATGCGATATTACCAAGTGAGGATGCGAGATGAGTGAACTGCGTCATGACTGGCGGGTGGAAGAGGTCGAGGCTTTACTGGCACTGCCTTTCAATGATCTGCTATTCCAGGCCCATCAGGTGCATCGGGCCAGTTTTCCGGCCAACCAGGTCCAGGTCAGTACCCTGCTGAGCATCAAGACCGGAGCCTGTCCGGAGGATTGTGGCTATTGCTCCCAGAGTGCCCGGTACGATACCAGTCTGGAGCGTGAGCGCCTGCTGCCGCTGCAGGAAGTTGTGCATTCGGCACAGGCAGCGAAGGACAGCGGTGCCACACGCTTCTGCATGGGGGCAGCCTGGCGTAATCCGACCGATAAAAATCTGGAAAAAGTGATCGAGATGGTGCAGGCGGTCAAGGCGCTGGGTATGGAGACCTGTGTCACTCTCGGCATGCTGACGGGCACTCAGGCTCAGCGCCTCAAACAGGCCGGACTGGATTACTACAATCATAATCTGGATACCTCACCGGAGTTTTATGGTCAGGTGATCACAACACGCACCTATCAGGATCGTCTTGACACCTTGGATCATGTGCGTGAAGCCGGAATCCATGTCTGTGCCGGCGGCATTCTGGGACTGGGCGAAACCCGGCGTGACCGTGCCCGTCTGCTGCAGCAGCTGGCCAATCTCAAGGTGCATCCGGAATCCGTGCCGATTAATGAGCTGGTGCGTATCGAGGGTACCCCCATGGCGGATAATCCCAAACTGGATGCGCTGGAGTTTGTACGCACCATCGCAGTGGCACGCATCATGATGCCGGCCTCTTATGTGCGCCTCTCTGCCGGGCGTACGGAAATGAGTGACGAGGTACAGGCCTGGTGCTTTTTTGCCGGGGCCAACTCGATATTCTATGGTGAGCGCCTGCTGACTACCGATAATCCGGGGCAGAATCATGACACGGCACTGTTTGCGCGGCTGGGCATTGTGCCGGAACCGGGCCGGACGGCGCAGGTGCCCATGTAACAAAACCAGGTCGTGCTTTTAACTGCAAGGTAGCTGCGCATACATTCAGGGTCTCCATCATGTTACATCCCAAAACCTATGACATCATCGTGATCGGTGGTGGTCATGCCGGTACCGAAGCTGCATTGGCGGCTGCGCGTATGGGCATGCAGACCCTGCTGCTGACCCACAATATCGAAACCATTGGCCAGATGAGCTGTAACCCGGCCATCGGCGGAATCGGCAAGGGCCATCTGGTCAAGGAAGTGGATGCACTGGGCGGGGCCATGGCGCAGGCTGCTGATCTGGGCGGTATCCAGTTCCGTATCCTGAATGCCCGCAAGGGACCGGCGGTACGTGCAACACGGGCACAGGCTGATCGTACCCGTTACAAGGCGGCCATTCGTGCCGTGGTCGAGGCCCAGCCCAATCTGGAACTGTTTCAGCAGGCTGCCGATGATCTGGTGCTGGAAGGGGAGCACGTGACCGGCGTGCGCACCCGGATGGGCGTGACTTTTGCCTGCCGTGCGGTGGTGCTGACCACGGGAACTTTTCTGGGGGGCAAGATTCATGTCGGGCTGGAAAATTACAGCGGTGGCCGTGCCGGCGATCCACCATCCATTGCTCTGGCCCGGCGTTTGCGCGAGCTGCCGTTGCGGGTGGACCGGCTCAAGACCGGCACACCGGCACGCATTGATGCCCGCAGTGTGGATTTCAGCCGATTGCAGGCACAGCCGGGGGATGAGCCGGTACCGGTATTCTCTTTTCTGGGACACCGTGAACAGCACCCGCGTCAGGTGCCATGCCACATTACCCATACCAATGCGCGCACCCATGACATCATTCGTGCCGGTCTGGACCGCTCACCATTGTACACCGGTGTCATTGACGGGGTAGGGCCACGCTATTGTCCGTCCATCGAAGACAAGATCGTGCGCTTCGCCGACAAGGACCGCCACCAGATTTTCATTGAGCCGGAAGGGCTGGATACCTTTGAGCTCTATCCCAACGGGGTTTCGACCAGTCTGCCCTTCGATGTGCAGCATGCCTTTATCTGTTCGATCGAGGGGTTTGAAAATGCGCACATCACGCGTCCCGGTTACGCAATTGAGTATGACTTCTTTGATCCGCGTGACCTGAAACCGACACTGGAAACACGGGTGATTGACGGGCTGTTTTTCGCCGGGCAGATCAATGGCACCACCGGTTATGAGGAAGCTGCGGCTCAGGGCCTGCTGGCCGGGTTGAATGCCGCGCTCCAGCTCAAAGGGCAGGAGGGCTGGTGGCCCCGCCGGGACCAGGCATATATCGGGGTGCTGGTTGATGACCTCATTACCCATGGTACTCGTGAGCCCTATCGCATGTTTACCAGCCGGGCCGAGCATCGTCTGTTGCTGCGCGAGGACAATGCCGATCTGCGTCTGACCGAAATGGGTCGGGAGTTGGGGCTGGTCAATGAGGAACGCTGGCGTGCCTTCAGTGACAAGCGCGAGGCCATCGAGCGTGAGCAACAACGTCTGCGGGAGGTGGTGCTGCACCCGTCCCGGCTGACACCGCAGGACAGCGAGCGGGTATTGGGTGAAGTGCCGGGGCGGGATTATTCGCTGATGGAATTGCTGCGTCGTCCCGATGTCACCTATGCCGGCCTGATGAGTCTGCCGGGCATGGCACCGGCAGACCCGGTGCCGGAAGTCGTGGCTGGGCAGGTGGAAATCCAGTGCAAATACGCCGGTTACATTGAGCGCCAGTCGCTGGAGGTGGAGCGCCTGCGGCGTAATGAGGAAACCCGTCTGCCGGCAACGCTGGATTACTGCCTGATCAACGGACTGTCCAATGAAGTACGCCAGAAGCTGGAGGCTCAGCGCCCGGCCACACTGGGGCAGGCGGCGCGGATTCCCGGTGTGACACCGGCTGCTGTTTCACTGCTGCTGATACACCTTCGGAAACTGGCCGGTACCGGGTCACTGAAAGCCAGTGCCTGAATCTGACCAGCCTGACTGGGATCGTGCACTGGCGCTGCTGGGGGTGAATCTGGATAGTGCCCGGCGTAATCAGCTGGCACAGTATCTGGTATTACTGCAGCGCTGGAACAAGGTCTACAACCTGACGGCAGTGCGTAAGCCATCCGCCATGCTGCCCCTGCATGTGTGGGACAGCCTGAGTGTGGAGCCGTTTCTGCCACCGCAGCCCTGTCTGGATGTGGGCAGTGGCGCGGGCCTGCCGGGACTGGTGCTGGCAATCGCACGCCCGGAACAGGCTTTTACCCTGCTGGATACCAATGGCAAGAAAACCCGTTTTCTGCAGCAGGCGGTGCTGGAGCTCGGACTGTCCAATGTCACGGTGGTGCATGCGCGGATTGAGCAATGGCAGCCATCGCATAAATATGCTTCAATCATCAGCCGGGCCTTTGCGGCACTGAGTGATTTTGTTACCGTATGCGCCGTTCATCTGGAACCGGATGGTATGCTGTATGCCATGAAGGGACGTTACCCGGCTGATGAGCTGGGATCGCTGCCGCCGGGCTGGAGCGTCAGGAAGACCCATCGCCTGCAGGTGCCCGATCTTGATGCTGAACGGCATTTGCTGGAACTTGGCCCGCTGCAGGAGCAGCTTCCGTGAGGATTGATTCATGAGCAAGGTGATTGCCTTGGCCAACCAGAAAGGTGGAGTTGGCAAAACCACAAGCAGTGTCAATCTGGTGGCATCATTGTCAGCCATGCGCCGCAAGGTGCTGCTGGTGGACATGGATCCGCAGGGTAATGCCACAACGGGCCTGGGGCTGGACAAACACCACCAGCAGCCCTCGCTCACCGATGTGCTGCTGGGGCGGGCCTTTGCCGTTGAAATTCTGAAGCAGCAGCCCGGTTCACAGCCCGGTACCAGCCTTGATGTGCTGCCGGGTACACCGGACCTGACGGTGGCGGAGGTGGCGCTGATGCCGATGGAGCGGCGTGAGTTCAAGCTGCGCGAGGCGCTGGAGCCGTTGCGGGATGACTATGACTACATCCTGATTGACTGCCCGCCTGCACTCAACATGCTGACGGTCAATGCCCTGGTGGCGGCTGACGGGGTGGTGATTCCGATGCAGTGTGAGTACTTTGCTCTGGAGGGGCTGAGTGCACTGGTTAATACCATCGAGGAAATTGCCGCCAGTGCCAATCCGGGGCTGCATATCATGGGGCTGATCCGGACCATGTACGACCCGCGCAGCAATCTGACCCGTGATGTGTCCGAGCAGCTGTCGCGCCATTTCAAGGACCGGGTCTACAGCACCGCCATTCCCCGCAATATCCGCCTGGCAGAGGCCCCCAGCCATGGGTTGCCGGCAATCAGCTATGACAAGAATTCACGCGGAGCGCTGGCCTATCTGGCGCTGGCAGCGGAAATGCTGCGCAAGGAAAATGCCGTCACTACTGTGAAGGGGCTGTAATCATGGTCAAGAAGCCAGGCCTGGGGCGCGGACTGGATGTCCTGCTCAGTTCGGCCCGCACTGCTGCCACCCAGCCGGATGAGGTTTTTCTCAAGTCCATTCCGGTGGAGAAAATCCGTTCCGGCTCCTACCAGCCCCGCTCCCAGATTGAACCGGAAAGCCTCAGGGAGCTGGCCGATTCGATCAAGGCTCAGGGGCTGGTACAGCCGGTGGTGGTGCGCCGGCTGGTCGGGGGGCAGTATGAGCTGATTGCCGGGGAGCGACGCTGGCGGGCGGCCCAGCTGATCGGTATGGGCGAGATTCCGGCGGTGATTCGCGACATTCCGGATCAGGCCGCTGCCGCCATGTCGCTGATCGAGAATATCCAGCGTGAGGATCTGAATGCGCTGGAAGAGGCCATGGCGCTGCGGCGTCTGATTGATGAGTTCGGTCTGACCCACCAGCAAACTGCCGAAGCGGTGGGGCGCTCGCGTGCTTCGGTCACCAATCTGCTGCGCCTGCTGGAGCTGTCGCCGGTAGTCAAGCAGATGCTGGAGATGCGGGAAATTGAAATGGGGCATGCCCGCTGCCTGCTGGCCCTGCACAATGAAACGCTGCAGATTGACGCGGCACGCCGGGTGATACAGCGTCAGCTGTCGGTGCGTGAGACCGAGCGTCTGGTGCGCTCACTGCTGGAAACCGGAAAGAAAAAGCCGGAGCAGCCAGCTTCACCGGATGTCGGGCGGCTGGAGGACAGCCTGTCCCGGCGGCTGGGGGCACGGGTGGCGATCCGTTACAATGCCAGTGGCAAGGGCCGGTTGGTGATCGAGTACAACAGCCTGGATGAGCTTGATGGCATCCTGAGCCATATTCAGTAGTGGATTCAGTCATTGCCGGCATCTGCCATCATCACGGTTTGCGCAATAACCATTCCTGCAGCCGCTTTTCGGGTAAAGGGTCGACAAATTTGTTTCTCCCGGCAGGAAACGGTTGAAGCGGCTTGTCAATGTCTGCATAATACGCGCCTTACTTTTTGGAACGGTTTTGCGGAGTATCCCCTTGCCAAACATAACATCTGCCAAGAAACGGGTTCGTCAGGCTGACAAGCGCCGCATGCACAACAAGCATTTGCGCTCCCGTTTGCGCACCCATATCAAGGGTGTACTGAATGCCATCGCTTCCGGTGATCGTGAGCAGGCCATGGCCGCTTACCAGTTGGCCGTGCCGGTCATTGATTCCACTGCCGACAAGGGCATCATTCACAAGAACAAGGCTGCACGCCACAAGAGTCGCCTCAACGCCCATATCAAGGCACTGCTTGCCCCGGCTGAAGCCTGACAGCTGTCCGGCTTTTTTGACAGTACGGAATAAAAAGGCCGGTTGCAATCCGGCCTTTCGTGTCTGGGGAGGCTGCACATGTTCAGGGTAGGGCTGACCGGCGGGATTGGCTGCGGTAAAAGCAGTGCCGTTCGGCGTTTTCAGGCACATGGTGTCGGTATTGTGGATGCCGATGCAGTGGCCCGTGCCGTGGTGCAGCCCGGTGAACCGGCCCTGGTGCGGATTGTGGCGGCTTTTGGCCCTGAGGCTGTGGATGCGGAAGGGCGACTGGATCGGGCCTGGATGCGTGCCCGTGTCTTCCAGGACCCTGAAGAACGGGTGCGTCTGGAGCAGATTCTGCATCCCCTGATCCGGGAGCGCCTGCAGCAGCAGGTGGATGCGCTGGCCACCCAGCCGGGTGTTCCGTATGTGCTGGTTGATGTCCCTTTGCTGGTGGAGCATGACTACCAGCCACTGTTTGAGCGTATTGTGGTGGTGGATTGTACGTCCGGGCAGCAATTGCAGCGAATTCGCCACCGTGATGGTAGTGACGATGCGGTCATAGCGGGTATAATCAGGGCGCAGGCTGCGCGCAAGGAGCGTCTGGGCAGCGCAACCGATGTGCTGGACAACACTGCCTCGCTGGAGTCCCTGTATCGCCAGGTTGACCTTCTGCATGAAAAATTCCTGGCCATGGCAAATGGCCTTTGAACCACGGTCAAAGTGCTACCGACGGATTTTCTTTTTTTGCTGAGTCACCCAATGTCCGTATTCGAGCAGCCTCTCACTGAAAAAACCCGATTGTTCCTGCGGCTTGAATTGCTGGTCAGACGCTTTCGTTATCATCTGGACAAAGAGGATGCCTGTGACAACCTGGCGGCATTGATGCTGTTGCTGGACCTGAGCAATCTGACTTCCCGCATCGATCTGAAAAGCGATGTGATCATGGAAATCGACCGTACTGCCCAGTCCGTGCGCCAGATCATTGGTGATGTCGGCACCCAGGATGAAACCCTGACCCGGCTGACGGATTTCAGCAATACCCTGTATCAGCTGCGCGGTTCACTGGGGCAGAACCTGCGCTCCAATAATTTTTTCAGCCAGCTGCGTCAGCGTGCCTCCCTGCCGGGGGGGCTGAACAACTTCGATATTCCGATCCTGAACTACTGGCTGGAGCATGACCCGGCCCAGCGCAAGGCCGATCTGCAGCGTTGGGGCGAGGGTTACATGAATACTTCCGGGGCGGTCGAGTTCCTGCTGGGCCTGATCCGGACCTACTGTGCCGGGGATGAATATGTGGCCAAGGAAGGATTTTTCCAGATGACCATGCCGCGCAGCTATCAGCTGCTGCAGGTTATCCTGCCGGATCAGGCTACCATTTATCCGGAAATCAGTGCCGGCAAGCAGCGTTTTTCCCTGCGTTTTGTCGAGGCTGACATGGTATCCGAGCGCGGGCGTCAGGTTCGTGACAATATCACCTTCAAACTGAAACTGTGTGCCTTCTGAAGAGGAACCACAATGGACGAGCAAACCCGTATTGAGATCGAAGCTGCTGCCTGGCGCAAGCTGGTGGAGCATTTCCAGAAGCGTACCGACGTACAGAACATCGACTTGATGAATCTGGCCGGTTTCTGCCGCAACTGCATGGCCAAGTGGATCAAGGGTGCGGCACTTGAGCGCGGGCTGGCGATGGATTATGAACAGGCGCGGGCAACGGTTTACGGCATGCCTTACGCCGAGTTCAAGGCGAAATACCAGACCGAGGCCACACCCGAACAGTTACAACGCTACCAGGCCATTACCCCCGACCAGATGACGGAATAAGGCTGCATCCGGCCCCTGTCTGAAATCTGCAGGCTTTCTGCAGTGGTTCTGCATACCGGCCTGGTATGTTCGGATCAGGTTCGGGTACGCCTGTCTTTCTGTCAGGCTTGCCCATTGCGACGGGTTCAGGTTTACTACCCGATAAACAGATGATAAACAAACGGTACAGGCAAGGAAAACCCGATTATGTCAGATCAGCGTGCAACAGAAACCGGCTTTGAAACCGCTATCGGTGAGCTGGAGCAGCTGGTATTGCGCATGGAGGGTGGCGAGCTGTCTCTGGCGGATTCACTGTGTGAGTTTGAACGTGGGGTCCAGCTGATCCGGCTTTGTCAGGCGGTATTGCAGGATGCCGAACAGCGTGTGCTGCTGCTGGGGCAGGACGGCGAGCCGCAGGTATTTCAGGCCGGGGACGAGCAATGAGTGTCCTGAGTCCGACCCTGCTGGCGTTTCAGTCCCGCATTGAAACCGTGTTGGATGCCTTGTTGCCTGATGCTGCCCTGCTGCCTTCCCGCCTGCATGAGGCCATGCGCTATTCGGTGCTGAATGGTGGCAAGCGTGCCCGTCCACTGCTGGTTTATGCCACCGGTTCGGCTTTGGGCGTGGTGCCGGAACGGCTGGACATTGCGGCAGCCGCCCTTGAGCTGATTCATGTTTACTCACTGGTCCACGATGATCTGCCGGCCATGGATGATGATGTCCTGCGCCGCGGCAAGCCGACCTGTCATTGTGCCTACGATGAGGCCACTGCGATCCTGGTCGGCGATGCCCTGCAGGCGCTGGCATTCCAGGTGCTGGTTCAGTCCCCGGCTCTGGATGCCCTGCCGCCCCGGCAGCGCCTGCTGATGGTGCAGCAACTGGCACAGGCGGCCGGTTCACGGGGCATGGTGGGCGGGCAGGCCATTGACCTGTCGGTGATCAATGCCATCCCTTCCGAACTGGAGCTGGAGAACATGCATATCCACAAGACCGGCGCGCTGATTCGCTGCAGTGTCCTGTTGGGTGCATACTGTGCCGACTTTGTGGATGAGGGGAAACTGCAGCAGCTGGATCATTTTGCCAAATGCCTGGGGCTGGCATTTCAGGTCCAGGATGACATCCTGGATGTAGAAAGTGATTCCGGGACGCTGGGCAAGACCGCTGGAGCCGATGCCGCAGCCAATAAACCGACTTACCCTTCCATCATCGGGCTGCCTGCCTCCAGACGCAAGCTGCGGGAGCTGCACCGGGAAGCGGTACGGGCGCTGGAGGGACTGGATGCGCCCCTGCTGCATGAAATTGCTGAATATACCGTAAGCCGGATTCATTAAAAACGCCAGAGACCACAGGGCTGAAAACCAGAAACGAGGTGCCAGATGCTTGACAAAATTCAGTCGCCTGCGGATTTACGCCAGTTGGATGAGCAGGAACTGCCCATTTTGTGTGACGAAATCCGTCAATTCCTGCTCAGTTCGGTTTCCACGGGAGGGGGCCATTTTGCCTCCAATCTGGGGACGGTGGAGCTGACCGTCGCACTGCATTATGTCTTCAATACTCCACAGGACCGACTGGTCTGGGATGTGGGGCACCAGGCCTACCCGCACAAGATACTGACCGGACGCCGGGATGAAATGCACACCATTCGCCAGAAGGACGGGCTGGCCGGTTTTCCGCGCCGGGATGAAAGCCCGTATGACACCTTCGGTGTCGGCCATTCCAGTACCTCGATCAGTGCCGCGCTGGGTATGGCCCTGGCGGCCCGGTACGGAAAACAGGATTTTCAGGCCATTGCCGTGATCGGTGATGGTGCCATGACGGCGGGTATGGCTTATGAGGCCCTGAACCATGCCGGTGATATGGATGCCGACCTGCTGGTGGTCCTGAATGACAATGAGATGTCAATCTCGCCCAATGTCGGGGCGATGCAGAAGTACCTGACCCGGCTGCTGTCCGGGCGCATGTATTCCAGCATGCGCGAAAGCGGTAAAAAAGTACTGTCCAACAGCAAGTCCCTGTCACGACTGGCCAAGCTGACCGAAGAGCACATGAAGGGGATGGTGCTGCCCGGTACTTTGTTTGAGGAAATGGGCTTCAAGTACTATGGCCCGATTGACGGTCATGATGTGGAGGAAATGGTCAGCGTGCTGCAGAACCTGAAGCAGATTCAGGGACCGCGCCTGCTGCATGTGATCACCCGGAAGGGCAAGGGCTACGAGCCTGCCGAGGATGATCCCTGTACCTATCATGGAGTCTCTCCCTTCAACCTGCAGACCGGGCTGGTGTCGAGCAAGAAGAAAAACGCTCCCGTGACCTATACCCAGGTGTTCAGCCAGTGGCTGTGTGACATGGCGGCACAGGATGAGCGCTTGATGGGCATCACGCCGGCCATGCGCGAAGGTTCGGGACTGGTGACGTTTTCCGAGCAGTTTCCGGCGCGATATTTCGATGTCGGTATTGCCGAGCAGCACGCGCTGACGCTGGCAGCCGGCATGGCCTGTGAAGGGCTGAAGCCGGTGGTGGCCATTTATTCCACGTTTCTGCAGCGTGCCTATGATCAGCTGATTCACGATATTGCGCTGCAGAACCTGCCGGTGGTGTTTGCCATTGACCGTGCCGGGCTGGTCGGCTCAGACGGGCCGACCCACTCAGGCAATTACGATCTGTCCTATCTGCGCTGCATCCCCAATCTGGTCGTTATGGCACCAAGCCACGAGGATGAGTGCCGCCAGATGCTGTATACCGCTTTCCTGCATGATGGCCCGGCAGCCGTGCGTTATCCGCGCGGCACCGGACCGGGCGTGCAGCCGCTGGCCGGCATGAAGGCGTTGGAGCTGGGCAGGGCGGAAATCCTGCGTGAGGGCGATTCCGGCATTGCGATTCTGCTGTTCGGAGCCTTGCTGGCCGAGGCGCGGGAGGCTGCAGGGCAGCTGGATGCGACCCTGGTTAACATGCGTTTTGTCAAGCCGCTGGATGAGGACATGGTACGGCACCTGGCCGAGCAGCATGAGCTGCTGGTGACACTGGAAGACAATGCAGTCCAGGGGGGTGCAGGCAGTGCCGTGAATGAGTGCCTGAACCGGCTGGCGCTGCCGTTGCCCGTGCCGGTATTGAATCTGGGGATTCCGGATGTACTGGTTGAGCATGCACTGCGTGAGGAGCAGATACTGGCCTGTGAGCTGGATGCAGCCAGTTTGATACGGCGCATTCGGGCCTCCCGTGCCGCGCAATCCCGTACTTATGCCGCACCACGGCTGTCTTCCGCCGTATCGGTGTAACCGGGGTCGGTCCCCTTGGGCCGATTTTCAGCGAATTACTTGTCATGCGGGTGTAATGCGGCAAGAATGGCCTTGAAAAAATCATTGATCTCATCAGCCATCAGGATGATGGGGCGGATCATGGACACTTGATATGCAGGAGGAACAATGAATTTTCTGGTCGGATTTTTCAGTTTCAAATGGTTGCGCACCCTTGATTTTCTGGCCCCGCTGGCCATTCGTTTCTTCATGGCACCGGTGTTGTGGGTTGCCGGAGTCAGGCATCTGGGACTGTTTTCGGGTGAGAGTTTTTCCTGGCTGGATGTTTCCAGCTGGTGGAATCATGCGGCTTTTGAGGCCAGTGCCGCGGGCCTGAGCCATTCGCTGGTTTCCGGTATCGGCTCTGAAACCCTGCTGCTGCTGATTGGTGGTATCGAGATCGGTGCGGCCCTGTTGCTGGTATTCGGCTTTGCGGTGCGCTGGGTCACGCTGGCTGTGCTGGCGGTCATGCTGCTGCTGGGGCTGATGTCGGGTGGCGGGCTGCTGCAGCAGGCACAGACCTTTGTGCATGAGCATGGCTTTGTCCACGGGGTGACTGAGACACCGGTCATGTATTTCATTCTGCTGCTGGCGCTGTTTTTCATGGGGGCGGGGCGCTGGTTCAGTCTGGACTGGTATATTTACCGCCGTTTTGTCCGCAATCTGGAAAATCAGGATGATGTTTATTATCACGCCACCCATGACCCGTTTGAGATTGATGCAACGGATGAGCCGGGTGTAGGCAAAGCCAGAGTGCGTGCTGCCCGCTGAAGCGGATACCGGTTTTTCTTCATCAAAATGCCAAGGCTGCCATTCCGGCAGCCTTTTTCATCTGGTGTCGGCAGAAATTTACAGATAATTGCAGCAGCAGCCTTGAATTTTTCCGAATAACCCTTATTTCATTCTGGCGATTGAGATGACAGCCTTGAGGTTGTAAAGGAATTTGGGAGACCGACATGAACAATCCATCAGAAGAAAAGCGGGTACCGGGAGGGCAGGGCAAGCCATCCGGTGCCTTTGGTGATGGCAGCACGCCGTTCCCGCAGCCTGATGCCGGGGAACAGGCTGATGCGGTGGCTGTCAGCGGGGAAGCCGCTGCCACTGAAACAGAGCATGAGCTGGTGACAGAGGATGCCGCCGCCCAAGTGCAGCAGCTGCAGCAGGCGCTGGAAGAGGCTGAAGCCCGTGCAGAGGAAAACTGGGACCGTTCCGTTCGCCTGCAGGCGGAGATGGATAACCAGCGCCGCCGGCTGGAAAAGCAGGTTGAGGATGCACACAAGTATTCGGTGCAGAAGTTTGTTGAAAGCCTGCTGCCGGTGGTGGACAGCCTGGAAATGGGGTTGCAGGCGGAGGGCAGTATCGAAAAAATCCGTGAAGGCATGGACCTGACCCTGAAACAGTTTGCCACCGTCATGGAAAAATTCAATATCGAGGCCATCGACCCGCTGGGCCAGCCCTTTGATCCGGAAAAGCATCAGGCGGTTTCCATGCAGGCCAGTCCGGATCATGACAACAATACCGTCATGCATGTGATGCAGAAGGGTTACACCCTGAGTGGGCGTACCGTGCGCCCGGCCATGGTGATGGTCTGCAAAAAATGAGGCATTCGTTGGGGGCAGGTGCTTGAAAAAACAGTTCTGGCCCCCACTTAAGAAGCTGGTTGAGATTCATTGCTCGAAAGATTTCTGGAGAATAAGCAGATGGGAAAAATTATCGGTATTGACCTTGGCACCACCAATTCCTGCGTTGCCATTATGGATGGTGACAAGCCGAGGGTGATTGAAAATTCTGAAGGTGATCGCACCACCCCTTCCGTGGTGGCTTTTCAAGAAGAGGAAGTGCTGGTTGGACAGACCGCCAAACGTCAGGCAGTCACCAACCCGGAAAATACCCTGTTTGCGGTCAAGCGCCTGATCGGTCGCCGCTTTGAGGAAGAAGCGGTTCAGAAAGACATCAAGCTGGTACCCTACAAAATCATCAAGGCCGACAACGGGGATGCCTGGGTTGAAGCGCGTGGCAAGAAAATGGCCCCGCCGGAAGTCTCCGCACGGGTGCTGATGAAGATGAAAAAGACCGCCGAGGATTATCTGGGCGAGCCGGTGACTGAAGCGGTCATTACCGTACCGGCCTACTTCAACGACTCCCAGCGTCAGGCCACCAAGGATGCCGGCCGGATTGCCGGGCTGGAAGTCAGGCGCATCATCAACGAGCCGACGGCAGCTGCTCTGGCCTACGGGCTGGACAAGCGCGGCGGGGATCGCAAGATCGTGGTTTATGACCTCGGGGGCGGTACCTTCGACGTGTCCATTATCGAAATTGCCGATGTGGACGGGGAAATGCAGTTTGAAGTGCTGTCCACCAACGGTGACACTTTCCTCGGGGGTGAAGACTTCGATAACCGCATGATCGATTATCTGGTGGACGAGTTCCGCAAGTCTGACGGTGTTGACCTCAAGGGCGACCCGCTGGCCATGCAGCGCCTCAAGGATGCCGCTGAAAAGGCCAAGATCGAGTTGTCCACGGCTCAGCAGACCGATGTGAACCTGCCTTATATCACGGCGGATGCCTCCGGTCCCAAGCACATGAACATCAAGGTAACCCGGGCCAAGCTGGAGTCGCTGGTGGATGATCTGGTCAGCCGCACCATTGAGCCCTGCAAGATCGCCCTCAAGGATGCCGGTGTCAGCGCGGCTGAAATCAAGGATGTGATCCTGGTCGGTGGTCAGACCCGGATGCCGAAAGTACAGCAGGCGGTCAAGGATTTCTTTGGCAAGGAGCCACGCAAGGATGTGAATCCGGATGAGGCCGTGGCTGTCGGTGCCGCCATCCAGGGTGGCGTGCTTGGTGGCGGGGTCAAGGACGTGCTGCTGCTGGATGTCACACCGCTGTCACTCGGGATTGAAACCCTGGGCGGGGTGATGACCAAGCTGATCGAAAAGAATACCACCATCCCGACCAAGGCCAATCAGGTGTTCTCGACCGCTGATGACAACCAGACTGCCGTGACCGTGCACGTATTGCAGGGTGAGCGCCAGATGGCACGCGACAACAAGTCACTGGGGCGCTTTGACCTGCAGGACATTCCACCAGCACCGCGTGGCATGCCCCAGATCGAAGTGACCTTCGATATTGATGCCAACGGTATCCTGAATGTGTCCGCCAAGGACAAGGCAACCGGCAAGCAGCAGTCCATTGTGATCAAGGCGTCTTCCGGCCTGTCGGATGGCGAGATTGAGCGCATGGTCAAGGATGCCGAAGCGCATGCCGAGGAAGACAAGAAGCAGCGTGAGCTGGTGGAAGCCCGGAATCAGGCCGACAGCCTGGTGCATGCAACCGAAAAATCCCTGCGCGATTATGGTGACAAGGTGGAAGCGGCGGATCGTGCCAATCTGGAAAACCTGCTGGGTGAAGTCCGGGATGCCCTCAAGGGGGATAACAAGGCCGTGATTGAGCGCAAGTCTGAAGCGCTGGCTGAAGCTTCCGGCAAGCTGATGCAGAAAATGGCCGGTGCTGAAGCCGGTGCTGAAGGGACCGCCGGTCCTGCCGGTGGCAGTGCAGGCGGCAAACAGTCGGCAGGTGGCGGCGATGATGATATTGTCGATGCCGAGTTTGAAGAAGTGGATGACAAGAAGTAACAAGACTGTTCTCTACTGACATTATCAGGCGCGTTGCCCGGCAACGCGCCTGCTTTTGTATTTTTTTCCGGGGATCCGAATTATGTCCGAACGTGATTACTACGAAATCTTGGGGGTTAACAAGAATGCCAGTGAAGCCGACCTGAAAAAGGCATTCCGACGCCTGGCCATGAAATATCACCCGGATCGTAATCCGGATGATGCCGATGCCGAGCAGAAATTCAAGGAAGCCAAGGAAGCCTATGAGGTGCTGGGTGAGCCCAACCGGCGTGCCGCCTATGACCAGTTTGGCCATGCCGGTGTCAGACAGTCGGCAGGCGGCGGCGGTGCCGGACCGGGCGGCTTTGGTGACATTTTTGAGGATATCTTCGGCGATATTTTCGGGAGTGGTGGACGCCGGGGGGGTGGGAATCGTGCCTACCGGGGCAGTGACCTGCAGTACAATCTGGAGCTGGGGCTGGAAGAGGCGGTATTTGGCACCGAAGTGGATATTCGGGTACCGTCGATGCAGACCTGCGACACCTGCGAGGGCACGGGGGCCAGAAAGGGATCACATCCACAATCCTGTCCGACCTGCCATGGCCAGGGGCAGGTACGCATCCAGCAGGGCTTTTTCTCGGTACAGCAAGCCTGTCCGCAATGTCGCGGGACGGGCCGCATTATCGCTGACCCGTGTCAGGACTGTCATGGTCAGGGACGGGTGGAAAAGCAGAAAACCCTGTCCGTGCGTATTCCCATGGGCGTGGATACCGGCGACCGTATCCGTCTCAGTGGCGAGGGTGAAGCCGGGATCAACGGTGGTCCGTCGGGGGATCTGTATGTGCAGGTGCATGTGAAGCCGCATGAGCTGTTTGTGCGCGATGGTGATAACCTGTACTGTGATGTGCCGATCCGCTTTACCATGGCGGCGCTGGGAGGGGAGCTGGAAGTGCCCACTCTGGAAGGCAAGGTCACACTTAAAGTCCCGCCCGAGACCCAGACCGGCAAGAAATTCCGCCTGCGCGGCAAGGGTGTCAAATCGGTACGCAGCGCCAGCATGGGGGACCTGATCTGCAATGTGGTGGTGGAAACACCGGTCAATCTGACCAAGCGCCAACGCGAACTGCTGACGGAGTTCGATGCCATCATGCAGGAAGGCGGGCAGCGCCACAGCCCGCAGCAGCATGGCTGGCTCGACAAGGCCAGACACTTTTTTGATGATATGAAGCATGACCTGTTCGGGTCGGAAAAACAGGGCAAGGATTAAGGAGTCTTTATGAGCGCTGCCACCGGTATGCATCCCCGGATTGCCATTGTTGGTGCCGCCGGGCGCATGGGTAAAACCCTGATTGAGGCCTGTGCTGCACATGAGGGGGTGCAGTTGACCGTGGCTACCGAGCAGCCGCACAATCCCCTGCTGGGGGCAGACATTGGTGTGCTGGCCGGATGCGGAGCCAGCGGGGTCAAACTGGCTGACTCACTGGATCAGGCCCTGCAGGTACCCGGGGCCGATTTTGATGTACTCATTGATTTTACCCGCCCGGAACCGACGCTGGCACACCTGGACTGGTGTGTCCGGCATGGCAAGCGCATGGTGATCGGTACCACCGGCTTTGATGAGACTGGAAAGGCAGCGATCCGTCAGGCCGCAGAACGGATTCCTGTGGTGTTTGCGCCCAATATGAGTGTAGGGGTGAACCTGTGCCTGAAGCTGCTGGATATGGCGGCTCGGGTACTGGGGAATGATGTGGATGTCGAGGTACTGGAAATGCATCATCGCCACAAGGTGGATGCACCCTCGGGAACCGCCCTGCGCATGGGTGAGGTGGTGGCCGAAGCATTGGGCCGTGATCTGCAGACCTGTGCGGTCTATGGGCGTGAAGGGCATACCGGGGAGCGTGAGCGCCGTACCATCGGGTTTGCCACCCTGCGCGGGGGTGATGTGGTGGGCGAACACAGTGTTATTTTTGCCGGGGCCGGAGAGCGGGTCGAGATTTCCCACAAATCGGCCAGTCGCATCAACTATGCCAATGGTGCCCTGCGTGCGGCCACCTGGCTGATGCAGCATCGCAGCGGGCAGTTTGACATGCTGGATGTCCTGAACCTTCGCTAGCTCGCTACGCTGTCCTTACCCCGGCCAGGGAACAGAATGATTAATGCAAGGAGCTGAAGTATGAAAATCTGGGATTTGCCGGTGCGTGTGTTTCACTGGACGCTGGTGATTGGTATCGGTTTCATGTGGTTTTCCGCCGAGACCGGCGGGCTTTGGATGGACTGGCACATGCGGGCGGGTATCTTCCTGCTGGCACTGGTGCTGTTCCGGATTGTGTGGGGGCTGATGGGCAGTGATACCGCCCGCTTTTCCCGTTTTGTGAAATCACCCGTTCATGCGCTGGGCCACCTGAAGGAACTGGGCAGTCGGGCACCGGCCTGGCATGTCGGCCATAATCCGCTGGGGGCCTGGATGGTGGTGGCCCTGTTGCTGACAGTGCTGGTACAGGCGGTAACCGGGTTGTTTGCCTCGGATGACATCATGGTGGAAGGTCCGTTGTATGGTCTGGTGTCCTCGGCGTTTTCCGGGCGCATGACCGGTCTGCATCATCAGGTGTTCAACTTGCTGTTGCTGCTGGTGGTGCTGCATGTGGCGGCTGTGCTGTTTTACCGGTTTTACAAGGGGACCAACCGATTCGTGCCATGGTGACGGGAAATGCAGAGGGTGCACAGGGTGAGGCACCGGCATTGCGCAGTGGCTGGCTGGGGCTGGGCGTCTTTCTGGCCTGTTATGGCGTAGTCTGGGGAACGCTAGCCTGGCTTGGCTGAAGCCGGATTGAGGATTTCCGGAACAGGCAGGGTAATTATTTCCTGCCCGTTCCACCGCTTGGGTGACTGATCCGTTTCCGGGTCAGTTCAGATCACATGATTAGTCTTTTTCGCGGTAGCTGTCGTGGCAGGCCTTGCAGCTCTGGCCCACTTTGCCGAACTGGGGCTTGATCTGGCCCATGTCGCCGGATTCCGCAGCGCTGGCCAGATTGGCAGCTTCAACCTGGAAGTTTTTCATTTTCTCCCTGAAATCATCCATGTTTTCGGCGATCTCCGGTTTGGCGTCAGTATCCCCGGTATAACTGCCGTCAATAAAGCCATTGATGGGATAATGGCTCAGGTTGGCGAGGGTATCGGCATCCTGCTTGAAGGTTTCCGCATTGAATTCGGTATCCCCCTTGACCATGTCACCCATGGCACTGAAATGGTGCCGGATCATGGTATAAGCAGCCTGACGGTATTCGATGGCAGCCTCTTCCGGTGTGTCGGCAGCATTGCTGACCCCCTGAATTGATACCATGCCCGTGATAACGGCGGCTAATGTCCAGCCAATCTTTTTTGCAGCAAACATATATGCTCCTTTTGCTGATGAAAAAAACGATCCTGATTATAGCGTAGCCAAAGTGGACTGCCATTAAGAAGGGTAAATCATTGGTGAATAGGGACAGAATAACGATTATCGGGGATAATCACAGTAATCTTATGTGCAGGAGATTGCTCCGTGAGCCGGATATTGATGCTGTATCGGCATGCCAAGTCGGACTGGAATCAGGCCACGACTGATCATGAACGCCCACTCAACGCGCGTGGCCGGCGTGATGCCCGGAGTATGGCGGTGTTCATGAATACCTGTTTCACGCGTGAACACTGCCAGCCTGAACAGATACTGTGCTCCACTGCCAGTCGTACCCGCCAGACCCTGGCGGTTCTGGTCGACATGCTGGGGTATCCGCCTGCCCGGACCCTGTTTGAGGATTCCCTGTATCTGGCCAGCCGTGAGCACCTGCTGCAGCGGGTCAGAATGCTGGAGTCCGGTCTGCAGCGGGTCATGCTGGTCGGACACAATGATGGGCTGGAGTTGCTGCTGGAGCTGCTGTGTCCGGATGCGCCGCGCAAGGACAACGGTCGCCTGCTGGCAACGGCGAATCTGGCCATGATCCGTCTGGATACCGACTGGAGAACAATACAGCCGGCCTCAGGGAGCCTTGACCGGCTGGTACGCCCGGACGAACTGAATAATATCCAGCTGTTGTCATGAGTGCCGACAAAAAAGCACGCCGGCCATCCGGTCGGCGTGTCGGGTTTGTGTGAAAAGGCTGATTTGTTAATCAGCAACCGCACTGAGGGGTATGCCGATGTGTCCGGCTGATACAGTGCTGGTGGCGTTGTTGTTGCTGTTTGCGCTTCTGGGCCCAGTAGTGGTTATTGTTTTGCTGGTGGCGGATTACCGGTGCGGGCCGTACTACCTGAACAACCCGACGCGGCGGGTGATAAACCCGTGGGCGATGGTAAACCTGACGCGGCGGGTGATAAACCTGCGGGCGATGGTAAACCTGACGCGGTGGGTGATAAACCTGCGGGCGATGGTAAACCCGGCGTGGCGGGTGATAAACCCGTGGGCGCTGGTAATGGCGGACCTGATGGTTGTTGTTATTGGCAATCGCATAAGCGGCGCTTCCCGCAATCAGGCCGACAGCAAATGCTGCAACCTGCGAGTTTTTATTGGAATGATGGGAGCGTTTTTTGTGATGGTAGTTGCCACCCGCCTGTGCACTGCTCATGGCAAACAGCGCCAGCAGTATGAAGGTTCCGATACTGACTGCTTTTGATTTCATTTTGGTTTACTCCTTGAAGGCCCGGATAGGCGGACCAAGTCTGTGTGAGGGTTGCTGTGTGTCATAAGGGCGAATGCTTCACAACAACGTTCAAGGATGGAAGGGTATCCTTATTTTCAAGCTTAGGCAGCGATTGTGAAAAGAATGTGGAAACCCATGATCTGCTTGAAATTAATCCAATTCATTGTTTTTATTGGCTTTAGTGGTATTGACTGAATCAGGGGAAGGATTGAAGGCCTTTTGCCGGGCCTTGAGCATTTCCTCCTGGATCAGCGGGAAAATATCAGTCATGTACAGGTTCATTTTAGCCATGGCTGATTTGGCTCCGGCACGGCTGTAAAAATCAGCCAGCACGCACAGCTCATCAGCGGTAAAATGTTGCACCAGGACGGTCTTCATGCCTGTTGTCAGGCGTTCAATATCCAGGTGTTTGGTCAGCATGTCGATAAACGGCTGGCGGGCTTCGACCGGCAGGCTGGCCGTGGTGCTCAGGGCGATCTCCTGCAGCATCACGGATGGCGGATTGGCTTCCAGATAGCGCTCGGCCTGTTCCAGCCGGTTTTGCGGGGTATCTTCAATACTGTCAAGCGCCAGGGCATGTAATATCAGCAGGTTGGCCAGCAATATGCCCAGCAGCAGTTTTTTCATAATGCTTTCCTATATAGTCAGCAATGATCATCAATCGTGGTAATGCAATGATTTTAGAATATTTGAGCACAATTAACCGGAGAATCTGTAAGGAAGTCAGGTTATTCAGGCGGGTGTTGATACCGGCTGTGGAGCAGTGAGCATGTTGTTGCATATTCGCGCTGTTTTAAGTCCCGAAACCCTGCAGGCCGTGCAGAAAATGCTGGAGCAGGCCGTGTATGTGGATGGACGTCGCTCAGCCGGGCGGGAAGCCGCCGGGGTCAAGCACAATCAGGAGCTGGCTGCCGATGATCCCCTGCGTGCGCAGCTGGACCGGCTGGTGATGGGGGCACTGGTGCAGCATCCGCGTTATCAGGCCGCAGTTCTGCCTTTGCGGGTGGCGGGTGCATTTTATGCCCGTTATCAGGCCGGCATGAATTACGGTTTTCATGTCGATGATCCGGTGATGGGACCGATGCAGGGGCGTTATCGCAGCGATGTTTCCACCACCGTGTTCCTGAATGATGCCGGTGATTATGACGGGGGCGAACTGGTGCTGCGAACCCCGTTGGGAGAACAGGCCGTCAAGGGGGCTGCCGGTGACGCGGTGATTTATCCTTCATCCTACTGGCATCGGGTTGCCGATGTGCGCTCCGGTACCCGGCTGGTGGCGGTGACCTGGGCTCAGAGCATGGTACGCAGTCCGGAGCAGCGTGAGCTGCTGTATCAGCTGGCACTGGCGCGTGAAGGGGTGATGGAGCAGCTGGCGGGGTCGGAAGTAGCAGCAAACCTCAGTACGGCCTATGCCAATCTGGTACGGATGTGGAGCGAGGTCTGAGAAGGCGCACAAAAAAACCGCTGAATGCGGTTTTTCTGTGATTCCGGAACAGCCCGTGGTTTTGCCCGGAGCCTATTTCCAGAAATTGGCTTCCGTGCAGGCAATTTCACGCACTTCGTTGGCCAGCTCCTGATAGCGTTCACGGTAGGCCTTCCACTCGCTGCCGACGTAATAATCTTCGGAGTTGAACTCACCGGAATGTTCGTGAGCCTGAAATTTCTTCTGCATTTCGATCATTTCCTGGATGATCTGCTGTTTTCTGTCACTCATGGGCAACACCTCTCGGTCTTTCTGTTTCAGGCTGTCAGCATAATCGCAGAGCAGGGTCGGAGGTAATATCCCGTAAGGGGAAGCCGCCCGGCCATCCTGTTGCTCAATAGCCTCCCTTGCGGGTTGTGGCGGGCAGTCCGGCAACCTTGAGTCCCTGCTTGCTGGGGGCACGCGGAAACAGGTCGTACAGGTCCCTGCTTTTCAGTTTTGTGTTCCATTTCTGCTCCATGGCTTTCAGGATCGCACGTTCCATGGGCTGGTTGCCGTTGTTGTTGATGTATTCATCACGCAGGTAGTGAACGACATCCCAATGGCGTTGGTTCATTTCCCCAATACCCTCGGCAGCCGCAATGACCCTGGCGGCTGCCTCGTCCCAGTCACTGATATTGACCAGATAACCGGCATCTGTTGCTGCAATGGTTTTTCCGTTGACTTCGTAGTCCATTTTCTGCCTCATCACGATATGCTTGTGCCACGGCGGGTCGGCAGCCAGATACCGGCCCGCGATGGTTAATCGGGATTATAAGCACGGTAAGGCAGCCGCCCATTCCCCGGATGGGATAATGCCAACCGGGGACAGGCATGCCAACGGATTATCGGTCTGTTTTGAGGCCTGTTTGAGCCGGATTACACCGATGGACTGATATGCAGGGAATGCGGAATGGTGTAATCGAGCAGGGCATCGCTGCCAAACTCACAGCCAATCCCGCTTTGCTTGCAGCCACCAAACGGCGCCAGCGGGTGCAGTTCGCCGTGGTTATTGACCCAGGTACTGCCACACTCAAACTGCGCTGCTACAGCGATGGCCTGATCAATATCTTCGCCCCACACGGAACCACCCAGACCTTCCTCACCGCTATTGACCTGGGTAATGGCCCAGTCAAGGTCGCGATAACCAATAACCGGCAGGATCGGCCCGAACTGCTCTTCCACCACCACTCGTGAGTCAGGCCGGATACCGCTGACAATGGTGGGCGGAATAAAATAGCCGGGGCGCTCCAGCGCCTTGCCGCCACTCCAGACCTTGCCGCCCTGGGTTTCAATATCATCCAGCAGTTGTTTCACGTATTCAAATTGCATGCGGTTTTGTACCGGGCCAAATGTCGTATCCGGGTTCATGCCATCACCTACCACTTCCTTATCCGCAATCTGACCCAGTTTCCGGCTGATTGCCTCAACCTGGGATTCATGTACATACAGGCGCTTGAGGGCGGCGCAGGTCTGCCCCATGTTCTTGAACGCCGTCACATAAATCGGCTCGACGAGCTTGTCCACATTGGCGCCGGGCAATACCAGCCCAGCATCATTCCCGCCCAGTTCCAGGGTCAGGCGTTTCAGGGTGGCGGAGGAGGCTTTCATAATCGCCCGGCCTGTGCGGATCGAGCCGGTGAAAACGATTTTCCTGATCAGTGGATGGTCGGACATGGCCGCACCAATATCCCCTTTCCCGGCCAGGATATTAATCACACCAGGCGGCAGCAGCTGGCCCAGGTGCGCCAGCAAGCGCAAGGATGAGAAGGGGGTATGCTCGGATGGCTTACAGACCACGGTATTGCCGGCGCACAGCGCTGGCATGACATGCCAGATCAGGATCATCAGCGGATAGTTCCAGGGGGTAATGGAGGCCACTACACCCAAAGGCTTGCGGTGAATCTCAATGCGTTTTTCAGGGCTGTCCAGAACGGTTTTTGTCTCCAGGTGCAAACCGGCAAAAAAACGCGTAAAGGCGGCAGCCCCACCCAGTTCTTTCAAGGCGGCGCTCAATGGCTTGCCTTGTTCGGCCACCAGGATTTCGGCCAGCTCCCGGGCATGTTCGTCAATCAGGTCGGCAGCTTGCAATAAATACTGCTGGCGCTGTTCATGGGGTAACTGGCTCCAGGGCTTGAAGGCCGCCTGGGCGGCATTGACCGCCTGTTCAAACTGCGCCAGTGAGGCACTGCTGCACTGCGCCAATATGTTACCGGTAGCCGGGTTGTACACCTCAAAGGCTTCGCCCTCTGGTGTTACCTGCTGGCCATTGATCAACAGGGTTTTAGTGAGTTGCATGGCTCATATCCTCCTTAATCATGTCGGCGGCCTTCTCGGCCATCATAATAATGGGTGCATTGGTATTTCCAGATACGATCAAGGGCATGGCAGCGCCATCGACCACGCGCAGGGCCTGCACTTTCCTGACCTTCAGGCGCGCATCCAGAACTGCCATGGGGTCATTATCCGGCCCCATGGCGCAGGTGCTGACCGGGTGAAAAATGCTGCCAGCCCGTTGCCGCACCCAATCCAGAATTTCCTCATCGCTTTGTACCTGTGGGCCGGGCTGATACTCGGTTTCGATCAGCTCGGACAATGGCCCGGTTTCCGCTATTTCACGCATTTTCCGCACCATCGCCACCGCCAGCTTCTGGTCACGCTCATCTTGCAAATAGCCATGATGGATGGCCGGGGGCACCAGTGGGTTGCTGCTTTTTATGGCAACACTGCCACGGCTATGGGGGCGTAAATTACAGGCCGACAGGGTAATGCCGGGAAAGGGGTGGGGGGGCTGGTGGGGGCGGTCAAAACTGACCAGGCCAAAGTGAATCTGCACATCAGGCCAGGCAATCTCTGCACTGGATTTGTAAAAGGCCCCGGCGCGATAAACCCCATTGCGCAGGTCGCCTTTTCGGAACAACAGGTATTTGAAAAACTCACGCGCTCCCTTGAAAAGGTGATTGGCGACATCGTTGAGGGTTTCCACAGACGGCTTGCAGCGGTAGCAAGGACGAACCTGCATGTGATCAGCCATATTCTTCCCCACCCCCGGCAATTCAGCAATGACGGGAATAGCAAACTCTGCCAGCAGCTCAGGGTCGCCCACACCGGACAGCTGCAATAACTGAGGCGACTGGATGGCACCGGCACAAAGAATGACCTCCTTGTCTGCCCGGATAGTGTGTGTTTCCCCTTTGGCGGAAAATTCCGCCCCCACTGCCCGTGTGTTCTCAAACAGGATCCTGGTGGCTTGCCAGCCAGTGATCACCTGGAGGTTCTCCCGCTGCATGGCGGGTTTCAGGTAGGCTCTGGCCGAACTCATGCGCAACCCGTTCCTGATATTCATCTGGAAATAGCCCGCACCCTCGTTGTCACCGGTATTGAAATCCGGTGTTTCAGGAATACCTGCCTGGCCTGCCGAGGTAATAAACGCATCCGATACAGGATCTTTGGGCAGCTCGGAAACGGTGAAGGGGCCATCCTGACCGATGGTCTCCCCGGAGACTGCCGGGCGGCTTTGGGATTTCCTGAAATAAGGCAGCACGCTATCCCAGTCCCAGCCCGGTAGCCCGAGTACGGCCCACTGGTCGTAATCAGCCTTGTGTCCACGCAGATAGAGCATGCCATTGAGCAGGCTGGAGCCACCCAGCCCCTTGCCCCTGGGCCAGGGCAGGTTGCGCTTTGCCATGCCGGCTTCCGGTTCGGTGGTAAAGCCCCAGTCAAAGCGTTGATTGCCAACCGTCTTGAAATACCCGATCGGAATGGCAAGCCATGGATAACTGGATTTTTCGCCCGCTTCCACCAGTGTTACCTGTAATTCAGGGTTTTCACTGAGGCGGGCCGCCAGCGTACAGCCGGCAGAACCCGCACCAATGATTAAAATGTCAGTTTTCTTCATCACAAAAGTCTCCATCACCCAGCAAAATGCAGCCAGAAGCAGCCCGTCTTGTTGGGCAAAGAACAAGTATTCAGATTTTACAGATCGCCAATTTCAAGCCGGTGTCAGAACCAGTTGGTCGGGGCCAGGACAATCTCGGGGAAGAGGATAATCAGGGCGACAATCAACAGGTTGGCGATCAGGAAGGGGGTCACGCCAATAAATATCTTCCCGGTCGGAATGTCATTCACCACGGACTTTACCGTGAGGACATTCAGCCCGACCGGTGGCGTCAACTGGCCAAATTCAACCATCATGATCAGGAAGATGCCGAACCAGATCGGATGGACACCAAAATCGGTCACAATCGGCAGGAAAATGGGCACGGTCAACAGGATCAGGCCCAGTGTTTCCAGCACGCAACCCAGCAGGATATAGATCAGGGCAATGGCCAGCAGGATACCCATCGGCCCCAGCCCCAGGCTCCTTACCCATTCGCCCAGCAAGTAGGCAAAGCCACTTAAGTTGACAAAGTTGGCAAAAACCATGGCGCCAAACACAATCATGAACAGCATGCCGGTTGTTTTGCCTGCATCCACTGCGCAGGAAACAATATCCTTAAAGCCCATGCCACGGCGTATCAGGGCGATAAAAAAGGCGCTGGTGCAACCAATCCCGGCGGCTTCCGTGACCGTGAAAATGCCGCCATACATGCCCCCGATCACCACCGCAAACATGACCAGGGTCCAGATCACGCCCTTGAGTGAAGCCAGCTTTTCCCTGAGGCTTTTATTGGCGCCACCGGCAGGCAGGTCAGCCGGGCGGAAAATGGCAAACAGGATAATGGCGCCAATGAATGACAGGGCCACCAGCACACCCGGAATCATCACCGCAATAAACAGCTTGCGAATATCCTGATCCGCGATCAGGCCGTAGATCATTAAAGGCACACTGGGGGGGATCAGCATACCGAGCACCCCGGCTGCCGCCACGCTGCCACTGGCCAGGCTGTCTGAGTAACCGCGCTGGCGCATTTGCGGAATCGCCACCTTGGACATGGTAGCCGCCGCCGCCAGGGAGCTGCCCGAGATCATGCCAAACAGGGCGCAGGCCGCCACCGTTGCATGCGCCAGGCCACCCCGGAAATGGCCCAGCCAGGTTTGTGCGGTATCATAAAGCTCTTCGGATACACCCGAGCGGTGGATAAACACCCCCATCAGGATAAACAGCGGAATCACGGATAACCCGAACGTGAAGGAAGAGTCCACCAGTGTCTGTGGCACCATGACCAAAGCCGGTTCCAGCCCGCGCAGGTAGGCAAAGCCGACAAATCCCACCGCCAGCATGGCAAAACCCAGCGGGACACCCAGGAAAGCCAGCAACAACACACCGGCAAAACCCATCAATGCAACCATCATGATTTCGACTCCTCCCGGGTCAATACCCGGATCAGCCTTGACAGGTGCGCCAGCGCCATCAGGAACACAACCAGTGCACAGATCATGACAAATGGCGCTTTGGGCAAGCCCAGTATCAGCGAGTTTTCCTGTATCTGATGATACTCAAGGGCGGTTTCAAACAGGCCATAAGCCATCAATAACGCCACTGTCAGACAGATCAGCTCAATCAGTGCCTGCTGGATTTTCGCAACCAGGCCAGAACACGCCCGCAGCAGGGTGACACTGATATGCTGGTCATCACGGGACAACAGGGGCAGGAACCAGAAGGCACACAAGGCCATTAATGCTTCTACCAGGTCAAAAGCCCCTCTCACGGGTTTGTTCAGGAAGTAGCGCCCGATCACGTCGGTAAACATCAGTCCCGACATGGCGACCAACAGCAATGCGCCCAGCAGCATGTAGGCCCGCTCCAGGGAGTGGGCCACCTTGAGTATGGCGGGGGACATTAAGGCTGGTCCCGCTTCTGGATTTCAGCATCAATCCGCTGCGCTTCAGCCACGTAGTATTTCAGCGCGGCTTCACCATCGACACCGAGGTCAGCAGCCTGTTGCAGCCACTTGTCGATGGTGGGTTGGGCAAATTGCTTCAAATCAGCCACAAAAGCTTCCGGGGCATCATTAAACTCAATGCCTTCTCCGATCAGGCGAACCCGGGCTTCACGCATGCCCTTGTCATATACGCCCATCAGTTTCGCCAGTGGCTCACGCGCCAGTTGGGTGATGGTCTCCTGGTCTTCAGGGGATATTTTGTTCCAGACTTTTTTGTTCATGAAGATACTGAAGACCGGTGCCTGGGTACCGCCCGGAATCTTGGTGACATACTTGGCGTACTGGGCCGACTTGAACATTTCAAAGTCATAGGCATTCAGGCTGGCAAAGACATCCACCGTACCTGATGAAATCAGCTCATAACTGCGTACTGCCGGTGCGGAAACCACCGTGGCCCCAGATTTCTCCAGCATTTCCGCCGTCACGCCCGGCAGTGAGTAGGCCTTGACCCCTTCAAGGTCTGAGATGGCCATGATCGGTTTTGCCGAGCTGAGGATTTCACCGCCCATGCCGACATAAAAACCCAGCAGGTGGACATCCTTGTATTCATTGGCCGGTTTGAAAAACTTTTCGTAGGTATTCCAGAGGGCCTGTGAATTGGCTTCCACCGATGCCTGTGTAAATGGCAGGAGCCCGATGGAAGGCAGCTTGATCCGGTTTTCGATAAAGACATTGGCAATATAACCGGCATCGAAAACCCCTTTGATGACGCTGTCATACTGGGCTTGCGGGGCTGCCAGGGAGGTGGGTGGCACATCGAAAGTGACACGGCCCCCGGTGGCTTTGGTAATCTCGTCCAGCCAGGGATGCACAACGCCCTGATTAAAAATGTGTCCAGACGGGATAAAGGAGTTAAAAAGGATTTTGACTTTTTCAGCGGCCAGCGCCTGATTTGAACCCAGAAAAAGCAAAGAAGCAGCGACAAGGCCTGTCAGTGTTTTCATCTTACTATCTCTCCTCCGTAGCGTTGATGAGGGAGTCATGATCGATGAAAAAATACTGAAAGACAATTCGAATAGTTAACGCGATAATTATCAGAAATGGTACTAATAGGAGGGGCCATGGCTGGCAGTCTGCATCGGAAACTCACCCTGAAACAGCTTCAGCTTGTCAGTGTCCTGGGCCGGGAGCTCAGCCTCAGCAAAACAGCCGAATTGCTGCATACCAGCCGCCCGGCCCTGTCCAGAAGCCTCAACCAGATGGAAGCGGCATTAGGGCTGGTATTGTTTGAGCGCACCACACGCTCGATGAGAATGTCCTCGGCGGGGCGCAGCCTGTTCCGCTACGCCAATAGTATCCTGGGGCAACTGGAACAGGCCCAGGAGGAGCTGGAGGGGCTGCGGGGTCGTGTTCGTGCTGAAATTCGCATCGGGATTATCCCGGCCTTTTCCTCTTATGTGCTGGGAGCGGCGCTGGAGCGGACACGGGCACAGATACCGGATCTGGCCATCACGATCCAGACCCATGAAACCGATGTGCTGTACCGGCTGCTATCGGAAAACAGCATTGACATTATGCTGTCCCACGCTGAATTTACGGCGGATATGAGTACCGTGCATATTCACGAGCTGTATCAGGAAAAAAGCAGTATTGTCTGCCACCCGAGTCACCCGCTCAGTCAAAAAACAACGATTTCTGCCAGAGACATCGCTTCCTGGCCCTGGATTCTGCCACCGCCTGACATTGCGCTGAGAAAAGTCTTGAACCGCACGATTTTTGTCGACCGCCCGCCGGTCAACGGTGATCTGGCCGATATTCAGGCCGACAGCTACCCCTTATTGCTGGGTATTCTCAAGCACAATCCGACAATGCTGATGCTTCTCCCTTCCCGCTATGCGGTCGTTTATGAAAAACTGGGCGTTGTCAAACAAGTGAAAACACCGTTTCGCCTGCTGAAAGGCCCCATGTGCTGTTTTACCCCGAAAGATATGGAGGTCAGTGATGCCGCACAGGTATTGATTGATGCCCTGCAGGCTGTAGTAGCTCCCTGACTTCGGGCTTCGGGACCAGTCAGTCAGTCGGTTTCAGGCTGGTGATTCCCTTGTGTGGCAACAGCAGGCCACAGCCGAATTGCCGCCCTAGCCCCAGCCCGGATTGCTGCAGTTTGATGGTACTGTCATTGTCCAGATCGGCGATCATCAGGTGGCGGGTCTGTTGCATGCCATCCGCTGTCTGCAGCTCATGACTTTTGCCACACAGCATTTTCCGGACCTTGAAATCGGCTTTGGCACGGATTTCTGCTGCCATGCGTGCCAGAAACACCGGCTCATCCTCATCCAGCGCTGACAGCACATAACGGGCAAACAAGACCGGCGCATTGATAAAGGGTTTATCCCGGCCCTCCCCGACAGTCAGCGTATGCCCGGCAATATCCAGGGTCTGGCCGCTCAGTGCCGCAAGGTCGGTACGGCGTACTTTGGGAATGCGAATCAGCAGGCGGGTACGGCGTGACGGGATCAGGAGCTGCCGGTTATCCTCCGGGCGCTGCCAGCCGTTGCCACTTTCGGCCACATGAATGGTATGCACCCCCGCCAGTGGCGTATCCGCAAACCAGGGCAGTGCCTGCTGCACGGCCTGTGACAAGGCCCAGGCATGATCCAGTGGCAGGTGTTTGCAGCGCATGGCAAAACTGACATCCAGCACCGCATCCGGGACGTTATAGGGGCGTGTCTTGTCTTCATCTTCCTGCCAGAACATGGCGAACCTCATGGTCTCGTGATCACAGGCTATACCGGTCAGCAAAGCATGAATCGGGCCTGAAGTCCATCATCCGGACGGGCAGGGTGAGCGTCTGTCAGGCTGCCACACGCCAGTACACCGGCATCTGCGGATCAAAGACACTCAGCTGACCCTGTTCCAGGGGCAGTGCTTTCGGCACCGGCTGTGCCTGATCCAGGCGTTCCAGCGTGAGGGTGTCCGGATTCGGGGGCAGTCCGTAGAAGTCCGCACCATGGCGGGACAGGAAACCCTCCAGCTGCGCCAGGGCATTTTCCTGCTCGAAGAGCTGGGCCGTGACGGCAATGGCATTGGGCGCATTGAAAATCCCGGCACAGCCACAGGCTCTGAGTTTGGCATCATCCGGGTGCGGGGCCGAATCGGTTCCCATGAAGAAACGGCTGTCCCCGCTGGTGGCGGCTTCAACCAGCGCCCGGCGGTGGGTTTCACGCTTGGCTACCGGCAGGCAGTAGTAATGGGGGCGGATGCCGCCCACCAGCATGGCATTACGGTTGATGACCAGATGGTGTGGCGTGATGGTGGCTGCGGTCGGGTGCGGGCAGGCCCGGACATAATCCACGCCCTCCCGGGTGGTCAGGTGTTCAAACACGACCTTGAGTGCCGGAAAACGGGTGCGCAGCGGGATGAGTCGGGTTTCAATGAACACGGCCTCGCGGTCGAAAATATCCACCGCAGGATCAACCACCTCGCCATGAATCAGCAGGGGCATGCCGATTTCCTCCATCACCGCCAGTACCGGATAAACCCGTTCCAGCTTTTGCACACCGGCATCGGAATTGGTGGTGGCCCCTGCCGGGTAGAGCTTGACGGCTGCCACCGTACCGCTCTGGAACCCGGTGCGCACGTCTTCCGGGTCCGTGGTTTCGGTCAGGTACAGGGTCATCAGCGGCTGGAACGCCTGTCCGGCGGGCAGGGCGGCCAGGATTTCCTGACGGTAGGCCTGTGCCTGTGCCGGGCGGACTACCGGTGGCTGCAAGTTGGGCATGATGATGGCACGGGCGAAACAGGCACTGGTCGCCGGCAGGACGGTGCGGAGCATGGGGCCGCTGCGCAGGTGCAGGTGCCAGTCATCCGGGCGGGTCAGGGTCAGGCGTTGCAAAATGGTCATGGTGGCTTCCGGTTCAGGCTGTCAGGGGATTGGCGCGTGATTCTAGCAGGATTGCCGGAGTGACTGTAGCGGGATGAGTACCCCTGTGGGGCTTTGGGTTTGCTGGCACTTCCCCCCTGTTTGGCGTAAAGTTCGGGCATGTACCGTTTCAAGGCATTCTGATGACAGACACCATCCGCATTGCTACCCGAACCAGCCCGCTGGCCATGTGGCAGGCCCGGCATGTGGCAGCCAGTCTGCAGACACTGCACCCCGGTCTGGAGGTTGCCATTGTGGGACTGAGCACCCAGGGCGACCGGGTGTTGGACAGCCCCCTGTCCAAGATCGGTGGCAAGGGGCTGTTTGTCAAGGAGCTGGAGGCGGCCATGTTGACGGATCAGGCCGACATTGCCGTCCATTCCATGAAGGATGTGCCGATGGCGCTGCCCGAAGGACTGCACCTGCCGGTGATCATGGAACGCGAAGACCCGCGTGATGCCTTTGTTTCCAATATGCACAAGTCGCTGGACGAGTTGCCGCGTGGTGCCGTGATCGGAACCTCCAGCCTGCGGCGTCAGACCCAGCTGTTGAAGCATTATCCCTGGCTGCGCATCAAGACCCTGCGCGGCAATATCAATACCCGTCTGGGCAAGCTCGACAACGGTGATTATGATGCCATTATTCTGGCGGCTTCCGGGCTGTTGCGCATGGGGTTTGCCTATCGCATCACCGCCTTTCTCCGCCCGGAAATCAGTCTGCCGGCAGCGGGGCAGGGGGCGCTGGGGATTGAGGGCCGGGTGGATGATGCGCGTATCAACCGCCTGATAGCGCCATTGATGCATGAGCCGACCGGGATTCGGGTGCAGTGTGAGCGTGCCATGAACCGGCGTTTGAACGGCGGCTGCCAGGTGCCGATTGCCGGGTATGCCGAGTTGCAGGGCGAGCAGGTACACCTGCGGGGCCTGATCGGTTATCCGGATGGCTCGATGGTGTATTACAGTGAGCAGACCGGGCCGGTTATCGAGGCGGACGCGCTTGGCATTGCACTGGCGGAAGACTTGCTGCGTCAGGGTGGGGACAAGGTACTGGCCAGCCTGGGGCTCGACGGAGAACTTTGATGGCCGGGGGGGCGCTGCCGCTGGCATCCCTGCAGGTGGTTGTTACCCGTCCGGCGGAGCAGGCGCACGGTATGTGCACCCTGCTGGAAAATGCGGGTGCCCGGGTATTCCGGTTGCCGCTGCTGGCCGTTGAGCCGGTCCTGTCTGGTACTGACAGCCACGCTGTAAAGCCGGTGTTTGAGGATTACAATGCAGTTATTTTTGTCAGTACCAACGCCGTGATACATGCCGGCGAGCTGCTGTCATTCCTGCAGTCCGGGGCGGCACGGCGTTCGGGCAACGGGGGGCCGGAGATCGGAGCCATTGGCTCCCGAACCGCGCAGCAGCTGGCACAGGCCGGTATTCCGGTCAGCTGGGTACCGGAGCAGGGATTTACCAGTGAGGACTTTCTGGCCCTGCCGGCCCTGCAGTCATTACCGCATCGACATATCCTGATTGTACGTGGCCAGGGGGGACGTGGACTGTTGCGCACTGTATTGCAGCAGCGTGGTGCCGTGGTGGATTACCGGGAGGTGTATCGCCGCTGCTGTCCACCCATTGATATGAACCAGCTCATGCAACACCATCAAAAAGAGCCGTTTGACATGCTTATGCTGACCAGTGGCGAAAGCCTGCAGAACCTGATTCAGGCCAGTGGTGCGCCGGACTGGCTGCTGAATATTCCGGTTCTGGCGGGCAGCCGGCGTCTTGCTGCCGCAGCTGGAGAGGCCGGTTTCCGTGCTTCGGTACTGGTTGCCGAAGATCCGTCCGATCAGGCCATGCTGCAGGCCCTGCAGCACTGGCAGGCAGGAAAAACCACATGATTGACCGTCCTGGTGACCCGGTTTCCGACTGGCAGGAGTCTGATCCACCCCCGCAAACGGCCTCCAGCGTTCGGGGTGCCGGGTTTGCCCTGTTTATTGCCTTTCTGGCCCTGTTCCTGAGTGTGGCCGGTATTTCCGCCGGTTATCGCCATTGGCAGCGCATGCATGACATGGCCAAGGCCAATGCCGCCGCCATTGCCGGATTGACTGGTGCACTGGCATCCCGTGCCGACCAGCAGGGACAGGAGCAGCTGCTGGCCAGAGTCACCGGTCTTGAGCAGCAGCTGGCCGACGGGGCCGGGCGGCTGCAGCAGATGCAGGAACTGGAAGGCCGGGTACGGCGTTATGCTGAAAATGTGGATACTCAGGTCCGGCAGCTGGCGACCCGGCAGCAACAGGCCAGTGCTCTGGCCACCCTGGCGGTACCGGAGGACCTGACCCTGATGGAGGTTGGGCTGATGCTGCAGGTTGCTGTGCGTAACTGGGAGCAGTCCCATGATGTGCAGGCGACGCTGGCCCTGCTACAGCAGGCAGACCGGCGTCTGACCGGCTCGGGGCTGGCAGCGGTATTGCCCCTGCGTGAGCAGCTGGCGACTGATATGCTGGCACTGGAGCAGCTCACGAGACCGGATCCGGCGCAGATCAGTGCCGATATCAGCTGGCTGCAGCATGAGCTGGAGCGGCAGCAGCAGGACTGGCTGGAAAAGGGGGCATCCAGAGCGATGTCTGAAAAAGCTGTCCGCCCGTCTTCGGCAGGGAATGACACCCCTGCTGCTGCCGGAGACAGGCCGCCAGCACCGTCCGCCGGGGACAGTGTGTCCGGTGAAACGGATGAGACCTTGTGGGGTAGTTACAAGCAGCGCATGCTTGAGGTATTGCAGCAGAGTGTGGTAGTACGCCAGAACGGACGCCTGCTGGGGCAGCCGCTGGAGCTGGAGTTGCAGCAACAGGTGCTGTTGCTGCTGCAGCTGCGTCTGGAGGCACTGCGCCTGCTGGCGCTGCAGGCCCGTGACCATCCCTTTCATGACCAGATTGCCCTGATTCGTCAAGACTTGCGCGCCTTTTATCCCGAGTCGGTCTGGCGTCACCTGCTGGGACGGCTGGATGCGCTGGACCGGTTGGAGCTGGAGCCGGAATGGCCGGATATTTCCGGCAGCCTGAGCGAGCTGGAGCGTCTACGCCGCTCTCCTGCCGTGCTTTCGACCAGGGAGAAGCCATGATACGTACGTTGCTGGTATTGCTGATTCTGGGCGGTGTGGTCTACTTGCTGATGGAAACAGTGCTGTCCCAGCAGGGAAATGCGGTTATCAGCTGGGGGGTCTGGAGTGTGGAGATGCGCACCGCCACCCTGGCATTGGCTGTATTTGTCATGGCCCTGCTATTTCATGTTTTTGTCACCCTGCTGCATCAGCTGCTGGGGCTGCGCAAGCGTCTGCAGCGCCGGCAGCAGGCGCGTCTGACCAGCCGTGCCAACCGCAACCTGAGTCTGGGGCTGATGCAGATGGCCGAAGGAGACTGGGACAAGGCGGAAAAACAGCTGGCCGATCATGCCGATTACAGTGAAACCCCGTTCCTGAACTATCTGGCTGCTGCACGGGCGGCACACAAGGTGCAGGCACCGGAACGCCGGGATGCGATGCTGAGCAAGGCGCTGGCCAGCGATCCCAAATCGCGTCTGGCGGTCGGTGTGTCACAGGCGGAAATGTTGCTGGATGACGGGCTGCTGGAGCAGGCCCAGCATACCCTGGCCAGCCTGCGTGAACTTTCGCCTCGCAATACCCATGTGCTGAAGCTGCTGGCACGTACATTGTACCGGCAGGAAAACTGGGAGGGATTGCTGGAGCTGATGCCGGACCTGCTCAAGCATGACCTGCTGGCTTCATCGGAACGCATGCAGGCCCTGCAGGGGGCGGCACTTCGGGGGCTGTTTGACAAATATGCCCGGCGTCAGGACCGGGAGATGATGCAGTATCTCTGGGGCAAGGTGCCGGCTGCCATCCGGGAGCAGCCCGAGGCCATGGTGGTCTATGCTTCGGCCCTGCATGAGGCGGGGGCGGATGCGGAGTGTGCCCGGTTCATTAATACCGTGCACTCCCGTCAGTGGGTGGCCGGGCTGGCTGCACTTTATGGCCGTATCCGGCACCCGAAGCTCGATGCGGCGATCGTGCAGGCGGAGCAGTGGCTGGTGCGTCAGCCGGATAATCCGGTTAATCTGTTGCTGCTGGGACGCCTGCACCGTGAACAGATGCTGTGGGGGGTGGCCAAGTCTTATTATGAAACCAGCCTCAATCAGGCTCCGGATGCGGAAGGGTATCTGGAACTGGCGGAGATGCTGGAAAACATGAACGAGCCGGATAATGCCGCGCTGTGCTACCGGGTGGGGTTGCGTTACAGCATTCTGAGAAAGGGGGAGCGGCTGTTGCTGGCACCTTCCCGACGTAACCGGCGGGTGGCTGAGGGATGAATGTTTTTACATGTGAGTTGCGGTTATTCTGCTGGTGTGCCCTTATTTGGACTCGATGAAATATCAACAGAACCTAGCCTATGAAGTTGTTGATGATGAACTGTTTGTGTATGTGCTTGCCGTAGGCAAGCGGGAAAAGGGCAAGGTTTACTCGTCTCTTAAAAAGCGAACATGACATGCTGCAGAGCAGGCGCAGGCATAACAGTTGGTTGTAACAGGCGCAGGTTTACTGCGTTGTTGAACGCGGGCGTTTCAAGGTGACTGACCAGTCAGCACGATTTTGATCCAGTAACTCATTGATTCTGGCTTGCCATGCTGCCAAGTGATGCCACAATGGTCGTGATTCAGCTTTTCTGGATGTTCACTCGCACTGTAAATAATTGATTTACAACATGTAATTTCTTACCTTAAAAAGGTTGACTTCAGCTTAAAACTGAAACGTCCCAAAGGCGATTACCGCAGTAATCGCCCCCGATATTACCTGATAAGCCCGTCTCAGGATTTATTGATGCGGGCCACACCGGTTTCAACCGCCGCACGTGCCACAGCCGCCGGAATGCGGTCGCGCAGGCGGGGATCGAACGGGGTCGGAATAATGTATTCCTTGCCGAAACTCATGGCCTTGCGTCCATAGGCATCCAGTACTGTCTGCGGCACGGCTTCACGCGCCAGTGCAGCCAGTGCGTGCACGGCAGCCAGTTTCATTTCCAGGTTAAAGCTTCGTGCCCGTACATCCAGCGCCCCCCGGAACAGGTAGGGGAAACCCAGTACGTTGTTGATCTGATTGGGGTAGTCGCTGCGTCCGGTGGCCATGATCAGGTCGTCGCGGGTCTGCAGCGCCAGAGCCGGCACGATTTCCGGATTGGGGTTGGACAGCGCGAACACAATCGGATTAGCTGCCATGCTCTGCAGCATCTGCGGTGTCAGAATGTCGGGACCGGATACGCCGATGAAGACATCTGCACCATCACAGGCATCTTCCAGGGTCCGCTTGTCGGTCTCCAGGGCATAACGTGCCTTGTACTGATTCAGGTCATCCCGTTTCGAGTGGATCACACCCTTACGGTCGATCATGTAGATATTGTCCTTGCTTGCCCCCAGAGCGGTCAGCAGGTCCATGGAGGCAATACCGGCAGCTCCGGCCCCCACACAGACGATTTTGGCTTCTGCCATGGTCTTGCCCTGCAGCTCCAGGGCATTGATGAGGCCCGCACTCAGGATGACAGCGGTACCGTGCTGGTCATCATGGAAGACCGGAATATCGAGCATGGCCTGCAGGCGTTCCTCGATTTCAAAGCAGCGCGGAGCGGAAATATCCTCCAGATTGATGCCACCGAAGGAGCCGGCGATATGCTTGACCGTACTGATGAATGCTTCCGTGTCCTGGGTGGAAACTTCGATATCGAACACATCAACACCCGCGAAGGCCTTGAACAGCACCCCTTTGCCTTCCATGACCGGCTTGCCGGCCAGCGCACCGACATTTCCCAGCCCCAGTACGGCAGAACCATCGGTGATGACTGCGACCAGATTGCCTTTACTGGTGTAAAGGTAGGCGTTTTCCGGGTCCTTGTGGATTTCCTTGACCGGCTCGGCTACGCCCGGCGTATAGGCCAGTGACAGATCGTTCTGTGTGGCTGTCGGCTTGGTGATCTGGATGGCCACTTTGCCGGGACGGGGTTCGGCATGGTACTTGAGGGCGTCCTGGCGCAATTTGTGAGTCATGTTGTTCTCCTCCGTAGGGGGTAGGCCGGTCGCACCCTGGCTCAGACGGGCCAACCGGGAAAAATAAAAAAGCGTCCGGTGGGACGCTTTTTTTATAATATTTCAACGGACAATGCACGCATTTCCGCAGCTTGACAATTATTTTCCGCGCGAGAAACGGCGATTGAACTTGTCGATCTGGCCTGCGGTGCTGGCGATGGCCTGCTTGCCGGTATAGAACGGGTGGGACTGGCTGGAGATTTCCACCTTGACCAGCGGATACTGTTTGCCTTCGTAATCGATGGTGTCACCGGAGGATACCGTGGAGCGGGTCAGAAAGGTGAAGCCGCTGGCGAGATCCTGAAATACGACTTCTCTATAATTGGGATGAATACCGGGCTTCATGTCTAAAGCGTCCTTAAATGATGTACTTGGCTTACGAAAAGGGCGCTATCATAACAAAGGCGCTTCACCGGCTGCAATCATTATTTCCGTGGTGGTGACCGGGGCTGCTGCCGGTCACCCGGTTGGCGGCATTCACCCCCGATCCGGCCGGCCGGCTTATAATCCGCTGTCTTGTTTATCCGTCTGCAGGCCAATAAAAATGAAAAACATCCTGTTCTCCACCCTCATCCTGTGTGGTGCCCTCATGCTGCAGGGCTGTGTCGGTCTGGTGATCGGTACCGCCACCGATGCGGCCATTGCGGTTGCCAAGGTACCGTTCAAGGTCGGCGGTGCGGTCATTGATGTCGTGGCAGGGGACGAGGAAGATGAAGAAGATTAACCGCGTTCACGCGCAATCGCCCGGTAGCCGATGTCGGTGCGGTAATACACATCCGGCCAGTCCAGGGCCCGGACCTGCTCATAGGCTCTGGCCTGGGCCTCCGTGACTGAAGCGCCAAGCCCCACGGCACACAGCACCCGCCCGCCCTGGGTGACGACCTGCCCGTCCCTGAGGACTGTCCCGGCATGAAAGACCTTGCCGTCATCACCCGCTTTGGCGGCCTGCGCCAGCCCCCGGATCACATCACCCTTGCGGTAAGCTTCCGGGTAGCCGCCTGCCGCCAGCACCACACCCAGGGCAGCCCGCTCGTCCCAGTGTGCCGTCACCTGATCCAGCTGCCCGGCCAGGGCGGCCTCGACCAGTTCCACCAGATCAGACTGCAGGCGCATCATGATTGGCTGGGTTTCCGGATCACCGAAGCGGCAGTTGAATTCCAGCACTTTAGGCACGCCGTCTGCCCCGATCATGACCCCGGCATACAGGAAACCGGTATAAGGCATGCCATCGGCAGCCATACCTTCCACCGTGGGCCTGATGACCTCGCGCATGATGCGTTCATGCAGGGCCGGCGTCACGACCGGCGCCGGGGAGTAAGCGCCCATGCCGCCGGTGTTGGGGCCGGTATCGCCGTTGTCACGCGCCTTGTGGTCCTGTGAACTGGCCATGGGCAGGATATGTTTCCCGTCTGCCATGACAATGAAGCTGGCTTCCTCGCCGTGCAGAAATTCCTCGATCACCACCCGGTGGCCGGCTTCACCGAAAGCATTGCCGCCCAGCATGTCACGCACCGCCGTTTCGGCTTCAGCCAGACTTTGCGCCAGAATCACCCCTTTGCCTGCTGCCAGCCCGTCCGCCTTGATCACGATCGGGGCTTGTCGTGTTTGCAGGTAGGCCAGCGCCGGTTCAATGGCGGTGAAATTGGCGTAGGCTGCGGTGGGAATCCCGTGCCGGGCCAGAAAATCCTTGGCAAAGGCTTTGGAACCTTCCAGCCGGGCTGCGGCCTGGTCGGGGCCGAAGCAGGGCAGGCCGGCATCGCGGAACGCATCCACAATGCCCAGTACCAGCGGGGCCTCCGGTCCCACAACTGTCAGGCCGACATGCTCATGGCGGGCAGCGGCCAGCAGGCCCGACACATCATCGGCGTCAATGGCCAGATTACGCACGCCAAGCTCACCGGCAGTACCGGCATTGCCGGGGGCAACCAGCACTTCAGTGACCCGCCGGGATTGAGCCAGCTTCCATGCCAGTGCATGTTCACGTCCACCACCACCAACCACCATGACTTTCATGCCCGAACTCCTGTTGCACTGATCCTGAAAAGCCGACCATTAAAACCATATCGGGCACGGGTTTCAAGTTGCAAATCAGCCCCGAAACAGCACCGGCCATGCGGAAAATTCTGCCCCTGATCGTAAAGCGGTTGCTGAAACAGAGGGGCAAAGCCAAATACAGGGTATTGCCGGGTGAGTGTCTTTAAACGGTATTCCGAGAAATATTTGATCATGGATGGTTCAATGCAACTCAATCATGCAGTCTGTGCCGCACTTGTCCTGACCGGTTTTTCCACCAGTGGCTGTCAGGATTCGCCCTCCTTTGCCAGTACGGTTGCCCCGTTCATCAATGGCCGGCAGGTGGCGACCGTATACCGGGTCCGGTTACCGGAGAACGGGACAAATGTCCCCTGTTATCGACAGCTGCGGGTGCGCAATGAAGTGAATGCCTGGCTGCTGGAAGATGACCTGGTTACGCTGGTCGATATGGATGAGGGGATGTATCAGCGTGACGGCGGGTACTGGCTGCATGTGTATCCGCCCCTGTCCCACCGCCCGACCTGCTTTGTCGATACCCGCTACCTCATTCCCTATCGGTGAATACGGGTGAGTACGGGGGTGAAAGCGGGCAGTCTGCGGTGATGCTTTAAAGCCGGGTTGAATGGCGGTGGTTTCTGGTACACTGGCAGCCTGCTTTTTTCCTGAACCCGGAGAGCTGCTCATGCAGGTAACGTTGGCCAATCCACGCGGTTTCTGTGCCGGTGTCGACCGTGCCATTGAAATTGTCGATCGGGCCCTGGAGATTCTGGGTGCTCCGATTTATGTGCGTCATGAGGTGGTGCACAACCGTTTTGTCGTGAACAAACTGCGCGCCAGGGGGGCGGTGTTTGTTCAGGAGCTGGATGAAGTACCGGATCAGGCAACCGTGATCTTCAGCGCCCACGGGGTATCCAGGGCAGTGCAGCAGGAGGCCCGGCGGCGCGGCCTGCGGGTGTTTGATGCCACCTGCCCGCTGGTGACCAAGGTGCATGTCGAGGTTGAACGCTACAGCCGGGAAGGACGCGAAACCATCCTGATCGGGCACAAGAACCATCCCGAGGTTGAGGGAACCATGGGGCAGTATGATACCCGTCATGGCGGGCGTATCTACCGGGTCGATTCTGCTGCGGAAGTGGCAGCACTGGCGGTGCTGAACCCGCAGCGGCTGGCTTATGTGACCCAGACCACCCTGTCCATGGATGATGCCGCGATTGTGATTGAAGCGCTGCGCACCCGCTTTCCGGCCATTATCGGGCCAAAAAAGGATGACATCTGTTACGCCACCCAGAATCGTCAGGATGCGCTCAAGCAGCTGGTGGAGGATTCGGACCTGATTCTGGTGGTGGGCTCACCCAACAGCTCCAATTCCAACCGGCTGCGCGAGATTGCGGAAAAACGCGGGGTACCGGCCTATCTGATTGATGATGCCAGAGACATTCAGGATGACTGGCTGGAAAACCAGCCCCGGATCGGGGTGACAGCCGGAGCATCCGCACCGGAAGTACTGGTCGATGGCGTGATTTCCCATCTGCGCGAGCGTGGTGCAACGGTGCAGATTCAGGATTCGGGTATTGTCGAACATGTGGTGTTTGTCCTGCCCAAAGCACTGCGGTCGGTGTCTACTTCCGGGTAGTGCTGCCTGCACCTTCCTGCCGCTTTATTCGGCTACCGAAGCTCCCGTACCAGTGACCGTATATCGGTTGCCGGCCCCGAAATGATCAGGAGCTATTACATTCATAAGTAACGGGCTGTCTGTCCTCAGTGGCCTGCATTATACCAAACAGGATTGAATGAAAAGGAGCTTCATTATGTCGATCACGACCTGGAAATTACGCGGAGCCGGTCTTGTCCTGATCATTGGCACTGCCGTTCTGACCACCACCCTGCCGTCACGGACAGAGGCTGCCGGTTATTACAACCGGTGCCCGGCACTGGCACAGACGCTGGGCATGAAAGTCAGCCGCCTCAAGCAGATGGCTGCCCAGCGCCGCATGCAGGGTGATTATTACGGCGAGCGCCGCCTGCTCAGTACTGCGAATGTCATCAGCGCCCACCGGGGCAACCTGCCGTGCGTTAACCGCCGGACCTGTGGCTGAGCGGTACTGAAACCGCAAAGTCAAAGTCATGCTGCATGACCTTGGTCAGACAGGGCAGCACCACATGACCAAGGCGTCTGAATTCCTGGTCTGGTTCCACCAGATCAGGAATCTGCACCACGGTCATGCCGGCTCCCAGTGCCGCCCGAACGCCATTCTCCGAATCCTCCAGTGCCAGACAGGCTGAAGCCGGTACCGCCAGCAGGGTGGCAGCACGCAGGTAGCTATCGGGAGCCGGTTTGCCGTGCTCCACCTGATCCCCGCCTACCACCAACCTGAAATAATCCAGAATGCCGACTGACTGCAGCCTTTTTTGTGCGACTGCCGTCACGCTGGATGTGACGACGGCCATGGGACGCTCCAGCTGCTGCAGCCGGGGCAGCAGTTCGGTGACGCCGGGTTTGAGCGGGATCGGGCCTGCTCCCTGGATCCGGTGATGGCGGGTGTTCCAGTCGCTCATGAAGGCATCAAAATCAATCCTGTGGGCCAGTGCCGCATGGAGGATGCACCGGGTGGCTGGTGCATTGACACCGATACAGCGCCGAAACAGGGCATGCTGCTCCGGCAGGCCGAAGGCGGTACAGCTTTCCAGAAAGCTTTCCAGCGCGAGGCGCTCACTGTCGATCAGCAGGCCGTCCATGTCGAAGAGGAAAGCGGCAAATGATTCCATGTGCGTTTGATGTAAAACGTTCAAAAGCGGCATGATTGCATATAATATTGGCGTTTTTCCACTGTCAGGGGTGAGTTCATGTCTGGATTGCGACCGTTTCATCTGGCCGTTCCCGTGCGTGATATGGCTGAAAGCCGGGCTTTTTATGGCGGACTGCTCGGGTTTGCCGAAGGGCGCAGCGCCCCGGAGTGGGTGGACTGGAACTGCTACGGGCATCAGCTGGTGACACACCTTGATCCCGGTCTGGGACCGGAGGGCCGGGTGGCGCTGCATTACAATGGCGTGGATGGCAAGGGGGTGCCGGTACCGCATTTCGGTGTGGTGCTGACCCGGACAGACTGGGAGGCACTGGCCGGGCGCTTGCGGGGGCAGGTTGAGTTCGTGATCGAGCCTTATACCCGCTTCAAAGGCGAGACCGGTGAGCAGTCAACGCTGTTTTTCCTGGATCCTTCCTGTAATGCACTGGAATTCAAGGCCTTTGCCGATTTGTCTCAACTGTTTGCCCGCTGATCCTTTCGGATCGGGAGCAGTTTTTCATGGCGTCAGAAGGCAGGAGGGGGAGATGGGGCGTTTGCTGTGGATTGGTGTGGTTGGGTTGCTGATTGGGGCAGGTGGCCCGTTTGCCCGGGCTCAGGCGTCAGTGGAGGAGGCAAGCTCCCCGCAACTGGATTCTATTGTTGAGATTTTTTCCACTTCGACCATCTGGAGCCGCTATGAACCCTGGAATGCGGATTTCATGCGCAGTATGGGCTCCGGGTTTGTGGTGGAGGGTCGACAGATCCTGACCAATGCCCACGTAGTGGAAAATGCGGTTTTTATCGCCGTGCGTAATGACAACTCAACCCGCTTTCATGAGGCCAGAGTCGCCTTCATTGCCCATGAGATTGACCTGGCGGTGCTGACGCTGGTGGATGAGGGTTTTTTCGCTGACAGGCAACCGCTGCCGCTGGGAGAGCTGCCGGCCCTGGAGCAGGAAGTGCACCTGTATGGCTATCCGGTGGGTGGGGAGCGGATGAGCATCACCAGGGGCATTGTGTCGCGCATCGAGTATCACAACTATATCCACAGCAATATGGGCTTTCAGTCCATTCAGGTCGATGCCGCCATCAATGAGGGTAACAGTGGCGGGCCGGCCATGGTGGGTGGCAAGGTGGTGGGGGTAGCGGTGGAGACTGATCCGCTGCACGAAAACATCGGTTATGTGATCCCGGTGACGCTGGTGCGCCATTTTCTGGATGACCTCAAGGATGGCAGGCTGGATGGTTTTCCGTCTTTGCCGCTGGAGTTTCAGACGCTGTCCAACCCGGCCCAGAAGAAGCATTTCAGGCTCGCCGACAACCAGTCCGGTGTGCTCGTTACCACGATCTGTGCCGATACCGATACCGCCAACACCCTGAAACCGGGCGATATTCTCACTCACATTGATGGCCGGGCCATTGCCGACAACGGGCTGGTAAAACTGGATGAAACCCGCTCCATCAGCTTCCTGCATTTCGCCGATATTCACCAGCTGGATGATATTGTCCAGCTCGATATTGTACGTGACGGCGTGAGCATGACGCTGAATGTCAAGCTCAACACCGCCCAGAAATCAGTCCGGGATGAGGTGACGCCGCGCTATTTTATTTATGGCGGGTTTGTGTTTCTGGGCACGGCCAATGACACTGGCTGCCGCGAGGTCGGCAGTGACGGCAGCACGGATGATGAGGCAGAAGCCGAAGATGAAGACACGGTGGAGCTGGTGAATGTCCTGCCGACCGTGGACAATATCGGGTTTCATGATGTGGCCCCCCTGACCCTGAAAAAGGTGAACGGTACCGACTTCAGCCGTTTCAGCGAGTTTCATTCCCTGGTCCGGAACGCCACCGGCAAGACGATCCTGATTGAGGATGAGGCGGGTTTCCAGTTCACCATCGACCGCCAGCGTGCCGAGAGTGCGGATGCCGAAGTCCTGAGAAACTACCGCATTGACCGTGCCGCTTCCGGGGGGCTGGAGTAGCGGGCTGCTTACAGCCCCGCTTCCTGCAGCCACATTTCCAGTGCGGCCATGTGCCAGAGCTTGCTGCCCTGAATACGGGTCAGGTGTTTTTCCGGTTCCGCCAGCACACGCTCGATATAAGCCTGCTCAAACAACCCGCGTTCACGGCAGCGCCGTGAGTCCAGCAGGGCGCGCATCATCTCCAGAAACTCCCCACGCACAAACTTGAGTGCCGGTACCGGGAAATAGCCTTTGGGCCGGTCGATCACGGCATCCGGAACCAGGCCGCGGGCAATCTGCTTAAGCACGTATTTACCCCCGTCGCGCAGTTTCAGTTCCGGTGGCATGCGGGCTGCCAGCTCCACCAGCTCCTGGTCCAGGAACGGGACCCGTGCTTCCAGTCCCCAGGCCATGGTCATATTGTCTACACGCTTGACCGGATCATCGACAATGAACGTGGTCACATCGGCACGCAGCACCGCATCCAGGGTTTCCTCGGCATCCGGGCTTTCAAGCAGTTCGCGCACCAGTTCGCCGGTGAAGTCGCGGGTCTGGAAAGGCGGGGTGAGCATCTGCAGCATTTCATCATGCTCACGGTCGAAGTAATAGGGTGCCAGCCGCCTGAGCCGGTCGGGATTCTGATCAGCCTGGGCCTGCGGGTACCAGAAGTAACCGCCGAACACTTCATCTGCCCCCTGGCCGGACTGCACCACCTTGACATGCTGTGCCACCTGTTGGGACAGCAGGTAGAAACCGATGGCATCCTGCCCGAACATGGGCTCGGCCATCTGGCCCACCGCCTCCGGCAGGCGCAGCAGGGTCTGGTCATTGGGAATGTGGAACTTGTGGTGCCGGGTCTGGAAGCGTTCCACCACTGCATCGGAGTATTCGTACTCGCTGCCCTTTTCTTCCGGCTGATCATCAAAGCCGATGGTGAAAGTACGGATGTCCGGAATCCCGATTTCGGCCAGCAACCCGACCAGCAGGCTGGAATCCAGTCCACCGGAGAGCAGCACGCCAACCGGTACATCGGCAATCTGGTTGCGCCGCCGCACGGCGGTCTGCAGGGTCTGATGCACCGCCTCGATCCACTCCCCTTCGCTGCGGGGCCGGGTCGGACGCCGGGCCACCAGATTCCAGTAGCATTTCAGCACCTCACGCCCGTCGGCGTGGATGGTGAGTGAATGGGCCGGCTCCAGTTTGCGGATACCCCTGAGTACGGTACGTGGGGCCGGTACCACGGCATGCAGGGTGAACAGGTTGTGCAGCGCCAGAGGATCAAGGCCGGTGTCAATACCGGGCGTGGCCAGCAGGGCCTGGGTATTGGAGGCAAAGCGCAGGCGTTTGTCATCGCGGGTGTAGTAAAGCGGCTTGATCCCCATCCGGTCACGTGCCAGAAACAGGGTACCGCTGCGCATGTCCCAGATTGCAAAGGCAAACATGCCCAGCAGGTGCGATGGCGCTGCCTCACCCCATTCGGCATAGGCTTTGAGGATGACCTCGGTATCCCCGCCGGAGAAGAAATGATGGCCTTTGGCCTGCAGCTCGGCCCGCAGTTCCGGATGGTTGTAGATGGTGCCGTTGAAGACAATGGCCAGTCCCGACTCGGCATCGACCATCGGCTGGTTGGACTGGTAAGACAGGTCGATAATGGACAGACGCCGGTGTCCGAAGGCCAGTCGGCCATCGGAAAAACTGCCGATATGATCCGGACCGCGTCGCGCCAGTTTTGCCATCATGGCATTCAGGTGTTGCAGTTGCGGAAGCTGGTCATCCAGCCGCAGTTCACCACAGATTCCACACATGTTTGTTTGCCTGTTTATGTCTGATTTTGAGTCGTGGGCGAATTATGACAAATCTTGCAGGGGAAGTTCTAATTTCCTGCCAGGGCTTCCCGATTCGGACAGCGGTTTTCTCGGTTTTCCAGCTGCTTTTCCGGGGTCATCCGTACGCCACCGGCTTTGCAAACTTGTGCGCTGCAGCATTGCGCTTTATGCTGTCGGTTTTCCACCTCAGGAGCCGCGTTGTGATTGATACCGGTACCCGTGCTTTCTGGCAGGCCACTCTGGCTTTGTGCATCGGCTCTTTCATGATCTTCGCCAATGTCTATATCACCCAGCCACTGCTGCCCATGATTGCACACCATTTCAGCATTGGTACCATTGAGGCGGGCTGGAGCTTTACCATCACGACCCTGACGCTCGGGATTGCGCTGCTGTTTTACGGCCCGCTCTCGGATGCCCTGGGGCGGCGGCGTCTCATGGTCTGGAGCATGGCCGGGGCCTGTGTGTTGACCCTGCTATTGAGTCAGGTGGCGGATTTCACCTCCCTGGTGTTGCTGCGTGCGTTGCAGGGAGCCTGTCTGGCGGGCCTGCCGGCGATTGCGATTGCCTATATGGGGGATGAATTCAGCCGCAAGGCCCTGTCGGTGGCAGTGGGTTTTTATATTGCAGGCAATACCCTGGGCGGCATCAGCGGGCGGCTGGTAGGCGGATTTGTCGGTGACTGGCTGGGTTGGCAGGCGGCATTTCTGGTCATGGGCATGATCAGTGTGGTGATCGTGATCCTGTTTGCGCGCTGGCTGCCGCCCTCGCAGCAGTTCCGGCCCCGGTCGGCGAATCCGCGCCTGATGCTGCGTGACCTGGGCGGACACCTGAGCAACCCGGTGCTGGTGGTGGCCTATCTGGTGGGTGGCGTCAACTTCATGGCCTTTATCACCCAGTACAGCTACATCACCTTTGTGCTGGCGGATGCGCCTTATCAGCTCTCCAGCCGTTTTCTGGGCCTGCTGTTTCTGACCTACCTGAGCGGTACGCTGGCTTCCAGCCTGTCCGGACGGATCAATGCGCACCTGACCCCGGCGGTTTCCATTCTGTGCGGAACAGTCCTGATTGCCTGTGGTTCAGCCCTGACACTGGCAGGTGGGTTGGGCATGATTATCACCGGTTTTCTGGTCAACAGCTTCGGCTTTTTTCTGGCCCATTCGACCCTGAGTGGCTGGGTCAGCCGGCATGCACAGCAGGCCCGTGCCAGCGCCTCGTCCCTCTATCTGGTGGCCTACTACCTGTGCGGCAGTTTCGGCGGGCTGGTGCTGGAGCCGTTCTGGCAGTGGCAGGGCTGGAGCGGTGTGGTCGTTGGTGTCTGGCTGCTGCTGGGGCTGACGCTGGCCGGCGGAGCTTACCTGTTGCGCTGGCAGCGGCGGGAACAGGCTGCGGATCAGGCTCGGGAATAAGAAGGTCGGCAGGGTACGGCAGGGACAGCCGGTTGGTGACCTGTGTCCCCGCCGCGCCCGGATCAGGCTCCGAGTGGCTCGGTTTCCATCCGTTCCTGGGGCAGAATGGCACGGTGCCGGGCCAGCAGGGCGGCCAGTGTAATCAGGATTGCGCCTCCAGCCTGTGGCATGCTGATGGTGGTACCGAAAGCCAGGTAGTTGACGGCCAGCGCAGCAACCGGGAAGAACAACTCGGCCAGGGTGGCGATATGGGCCGGTACCTGCTTGAGGCCGTAATAATAGGCACTCATCCCCAATATCCCCGCCAGTAGCGCCAGCAGGGCAATACTGCCCAGGTGTACCGGTGGCACGGCCAGTGCCGTCGGCTCCAGCAGCAGGGCCAGCAGCGTCAGGGTCAGCAGGGCGGCACCAAAGCGGGCCAGCAGTGTCCGGGCATTGCTGTAGCCGTTATTGAGCAGGCGCTTGCCAAAGACGGTGGCCAGCCCCCAGGCCGTCACGGCAAGGAAGATCAGGCCATAGCCGATCCAGGCACTGGCCGCATCACCATAGCCGTGCCAGGTTTCCACGCGGGTCAGGGCCAGCAGGTCCGGCCCCATCATGATTAGGGCTCCTGTAATCCCGAGCAGGGCCAGGCCGCCGAAATCCCGGCTCCAGCGCTCACCCAGAATCCAGCGGGCAGCAAAGATGGCCACCAGTGGCTGCAGTTTCTGCAGCAGGATGACCACTGTCGGGTTGTGGTAGGCAAAAGCGGCAGTGAAAGCCAGGGTGCCGATGGCAGAGCCGAAGCCGCCGACCATGAAGATATTGAGCCGGTTGCCCTGCAATGGCAGAACCCAGCCACCGTGGCGCCGAAGGTACAGCAGCATGGCGAGTACCAGAAAAACGTGCTCGAACAGCACAATCTGCAGCGCTGGTACACCGGCCTGCATGAGTGGATAACGGATCAGGGTGTCCAGCGCCCACAGGCTGCTGGCAAGAAATATGGAAAAAATACCGAACATGGCTGTCTTCCTGTAACAAGTCAAAAAGACAGGGCAGACGAACGGGCGGCTCTGCATGGGGATTCTGGCCAGGGTAATGGGTAAATATGCACTGGCCCGCCAGTCAGGCCCGTGCCAAAGGCAGACAAGGGCTGTTTAGGGTATAAAAACCGCCGCTACGACTTCTTTCATCCGGACTGTAACCGTCGGCTCTGGATTTGGACCAGATCTGCTGACCTTCCGGCAGGCCGGAAGCGCTCGTGGGCTTGGGGACAGGCCCCCTTACCACCGGTGGGGAATTACGCCCCGCCCTGAAGTACGAAGGCGGGACAGTAGCAACAAGTGGCGGGTCTGGCAAGAGACCCGCCGGAAGGCAGGGCCGGGTGCTGCAAGACACCCGTGTACCGCAGGAGGGACCGGTCTCAGGAGGCAGCCTGACGGGGTGCCTGCTCCGGCTGCTCGGCAGTCTGGGACCGGGCAACCGCATGATGGCTGCGTGAGAAGGCCGTCAGTACCGCCTGCAGGGCTGCCGTGGAAATGTCGCCACTGGTGGCCACGGCAGCAATCACCTGATCATCGGCCTGCAGCTCGACACAGGCCAGGGCCTGGGCCGTTGTCCCGACCGACAGCGAGTTTTCATCGAACTGGGTCACTTCCGGACGCACGCCGGTATGACGGCCCAACGCATCGCACAGTGCCTCCACCACGCCATGTCCCTGTCCGTGCAGTGGCTGGTTATTGTCACCAATCACGAAATCAGCCTGGACTTCCTTGCCGTGGGCACGCAGTTCATAGTGTGACAGGGTCCATTCGGAAGGTGCGTAGTTGAAGTGCTGCTCATACAGCGACTTGATACGCAGTGAGGGGACTTCCTTGCCGGTGGTTTCCGAAACTTTCTGCACTACTCGGCTCAGGTGCCCGTGCATCCATTTGGGCAGGTTGATACCGTAGTCACGCTCCAGAATCAGTGCCACACCGCCTTTGCCGCTCTGGCTGTTGATGCGCACCACGGCTTCATACTGGCGACCCAGATCACGCGGGTCGATCGGCAGGTAGGCCACTTCCCAGTGCGGAAGCCGGTATTCGCTGTGGTACTTGATCGATTTGCGGATGGCGTCCTGATGGCTGCCGGAGAAGGCGGTATAGACCAGTTCACCGGCCCAGGGGTGACGCGGGTGCACTTCCAGCTCGGTGCACTCCTCCACGATATTGATGATTTCGCGGATATTGGAAAAGTCGAGCCTGGGGTCAATACCCTGGGAATACAGGTTCATGCCCATGGTCACGATGTCGGTATTGCCGGTGCGTTCGCCGTTGCCCATCAGGGTGCCTTCCACCCGGTCAGCCCCGGCCATCAGGCCCAGCTCGGCAGCGGCTACCGCACAGCCCCGGTCATTGTGGGTGTGCAGGCTGATGCGCACGTGATCACGCAGTTTGAGGTGACGGCAGAACCATTCCACCTGATCCGCGAAAATATTGGGTGTGGACATCTCCACCGTGGAGGGCAGGTTGATAATGGCTTTCTGGCCATGCTGCGGTTGCCATACATCCAGCACGGCATCGGAAACTTCGACGGCGAAGTCCAGCTCGGTTCCGGTGAAGCTTTCCGGTGAGTACTGGAAGGTCCAGTCGGTATCCGGGTATTTGCGGGCCTCTTCCTGTAACCAGCGTGCGCCCTGGACGGCAATATCGCGGATACCGGCACGGTTCATGCCGAAGACCTGCTCGCGCTGTACCGTCGAGGTGGAGTTGTAGACGTGTACAATGGCTTTTCTGACACCAACCAGTGCCTCAAAACTGCGTTCGATCAGCTCCTTGCGGGCCTGGGTCAGAATCTGGACCGTGACATCATCCGGAATCAGTCCGTCATCCACCAGTTTGCGCAGGAAGTCGTATTCGGTCTGGGAGGCTGCCGGAAAGCCGATTTCAATTTCCTTGAACCCGAGCCGGACCAGCAGCTGGAACATGCGGGCCTTTTTTTCAATGGACATGGGATTGATCAGGGCCTGATTGCCATCGCGCAGGTCAACACTGCACCAGCCCGGAGCGGTGGTGATCACGTGGTCAGGCCACTGGCGGTCCTTGAGGCCGACAGGCTGAAAGGCACGGTATTTGGTATGGTCAAACATGGCTCGATTTCCCTTTAATCGGTGTATGCGGCTTATCATACGCGGGTTGGTGCGCAATAACCTGTTTATTACCGCTGATTTTGCTTGGGTCTCGCAATAGTCTGGCGCAGAATGCCGTTCTGGTTCAGAAAAATTGCGTGACAAGCTGATTTATGGAAACGACAGTGAAGTTTGACCGTTTCGACCTGCGGATTCTGGCAATCCTGCAGGAGAATGGGGCCATCGCCAATCAGGAGCTGGCCGAGCAGGTTGGCCTGACGGCAGCGCCCTGTTCCCGGCGTGTCCGGCAGCTGGAGGAGCTGGGGGTGATCCGTCGCCGTATTACCCGGCTGGATGAGCAGCGGATCAACCTGCACCTGACCGTGATTCTGCTGGTGAGCATGGACAAGCATGTGAGTGAACGTTTCGAGGTGTTTGAGCAGGCGATCCGCGAGATTCCCGAGGTGGTGGAGTGTTATCTGGTGGCAGGCAATCATTCGGATTATCAGCTCAAGATTCTGGTTCCGAATATGGAGCGTTATCATGAGCTGCTGCTGGGGAGCATCACCCGCATTCCCGGTGTATCCGGGGTGCAATCCTCGTTTGTGCTCAACAAGATTGTCGATACCACGGCCTTGCCGCTGACATACGTGGGGGGCGGACCGGGGCGTTAACGGTATTTTTCGTACAGGCTTGCGGGTGAGTGCTCGAACAGCTCGCGGATTTTGTATTTCGCTGCGCTGATGGAGGCAACATCAATGACACCCTTCCATCCGGTACTCGGTCCGTTTTTGGAGGGTTGTGTTATTCTTGTTGCAGAGAAACAACAAAAACCCCGAAGAGAGTCAAAATAATGAATACAAGACGATCCCCCTGCCCATGGCCTGTTCGGCCAGCATTTTTGTTCTGAGCCTGTTCTGCAGTCATGCTGCACTGGCTGAAGGTGCGCACAGCTATAATTATATTGATGGTGAGTTCAGCTTTTATGATGAGGAGGGGCCTGATTATGGCCTCAGCATGAAATTCTCGCGTGACCTGACCCCCTCTGCCAACGTATTGCTGGGTATCGAAAATTATGATGATGATATTTCCCTGACCATACTGCGGGGTGGATTGGGGGTGCATACCCCTATTGCACCGACAACAGACCTGTATGGTGAAATCGGTTTGCAGTGGATGTACGCTTCCACCGATATCCACTACGGACCTTTCAGACAATCCGTTTCGGAGGAGGATATCGGTTATAACCTCGGGCTGGGCATCCGTCACAAGCTGACCCCGGAGTTTGAACTCAATGCCAAGGCGGAATACCGGGCGTTTGATGAAGGTAACGTCGAAGGTGCCATCTACAGCGTTGGTGGTCGTGCCTATCTGAATGAAAACTGGTCTGCCGGAGCCAGTTATCGCAATGATGATGAACTCGACTCCTACGGTATCAGCCTGCGCCACGATATCCTCTGAACCGGCTGCCTGCGCCGCCCGGCCGGACTTTCCGTGCTGACCGGGTTTTCTGAAAAAATACCGGCAGACAGGGCTGCACACCAAATATATCCGTTTTTGCGGGCAGTGGCAGCATTAACATTTTCGTCAAATACTGGTGCAGCAGGCGACAGCCTGATATTGTCCCTGCGCGCCCGGGCCTTGCCTGGGTGGTGTTTTACGGAAAATATGCATGAAGACGCTTAAAATTATCCTGTTGCTGCTGGTCGGAGTGGCTGTAGCCGTCGGGCTCTGGTTCTGGCAGCAATACAGCAGCCTGCATCCGTCTACCGAAGATGCCTATGTTGAAGCCCATACTGTCACCATCAGCCCGCAGGTCAGCGGTCAGGTTGCCGGCGTCCCGGCCTATTCCTACCAGACAGTGCAGCAGGGGGATGTGTTGCTGGTACTGGATGACAGCAATTACCGCATTGCACTGGAGCAGGCAAAAGCCCGGCTGACGCTGGCGCAGAGCGGCGAAACCCACGCCACCGAAGCCAAGGCCCAGCTGCTGGTTGCACAGCTGGCCGTGGAACGTGCCGAGCTGGATCTGGCACATACCACCGTTATTGCACCCGTCAGCGGGGTGCTGGGCGAAGTTCGCATCCGCCCCGGTGATTACATCAATACCGGCCAGAACCTGTTCCCCATGGTGGACTACAGCAGCGTCTGGGTCGCCGCCAATTTCAAGGAAACCGATCTGGAGCACATCCATCCCGGCCAGCCGGTTGATATTGTGCTCGACATGTATCCGAAACTGCATTATCAGGGACAGGTGGAATCCGTCAGCCCGGCCAGCGGCTCGGCGTTCTCCCTGATTCCTGCCCAGAATGCCACCGGCAACTGGGTAAAGGTAACCCAGCGTTTCCCGGTGCGCATCTTCATTCCGGATCACGAGGGGCTGCCGCTGCCGAAAGTGGGGGCCAGTGCGGCGGTTACCATTGACGCCAGTGCTGCTACGGACATCACTGCTGCCACTGCCGGTGTGAAATCCGGACCGGAAAAGATGGCCGGCGAGAACCCGTGATGCATGGCCTGATTTTCTCTGCACACGCCGTTCCGGCGCGTTGCCGCTGTCGATGAGTACGCCTGCAGCAACGACCGGTGCCATTGCCAAGCCGGGTGTCTCGCGGGGCCTGATTTCCATCACGGTCATGCTGACCACCATCATGGTGGTGCTCGACATGACCATCGTGAATGTAGCCCTGCCGGAAATGATGGGTGCGCTGGGAGCGACCTCCGATCAGATCACCTGGGTGCTGACCAGTTATATCGTGGTGGAAGCCATCCTGATTCCGCTGACCGGCTTTCTGGTTACACTGTTCGGGCGCAAGCGCCTGATGCTGATCTGTGTGGCGGGGTTTGTCTTTGCCTCTGCCCTGTGCGGGCAGGCTGGCAGTCTGCCCGAAATGATCGGTGCACGGCTGTTGCAGGGATTCTTCGGGGCTTCGGTTGTGCCCCTGTCCCAGTCGATCATGATCGATACCTTCCCCAGGGAAGAGCGTGGCAAGGCCATGGCATTCTGGGGCATCGGCGTCATGCTCGGTCCGATTCTGGGGCCGACCCTGGGAGGGTATATCACCGACCACATGGGCTGGCGCTGGGTGTTTTACATCAATCTGCCGGTGGGTCTGCTCAACCTGGCGATGGTGTGGTCGCTGCTGCAGCATGAACCCGGCCACCGGGTCAAGGCTGACTGGCTGGGGGCTTTTGCGCTGGCATTGGGCATCGGCAGCCTGCAGCTGCTGCTGGATGAGGGCAATCAGGAAAACTGGTTTGACTCCGGGCTGATTCAGGCGCTGGCGGTCATCAGTGCCCTGGCTCTGGGCTATTTTATCCTGCGTTCCTGGAGCCGGCCCGACAGCATTGTCAAACTTCAGCTGCTGAAGGACCGCAATCTGGCCACCTCATGCTTCATGATGTTTGCTTTTGGTCTGGGCCTGTTCGGCACCATTGCCCTGCAGCCGATCATGCTGGAAAACCTGTTCGGTTATAATGCCGAAACAGCCGGGCTGGTCATGGCGCCACGCGGGCTGGCCTCCATGGCCGGCATGTTTCTGGTATCGCGCCTGATCAACCGGATGGACCTGCGCCTGATCATTCTCATCGGCTTTGCCTTTTCGGCGACCGGAACCTGGATGCTGAGCCAGGAAAGCCTGCAGGCCGCCAGGACCGATTTCATCCTCAATGGCGTCATTCAGGGTATGGGGCTGGGCATGATTTTTGTGCCGCTCTCGACACTGGCCTATGAAACCCTGGACAAGTCGCAGACCAGTCAGGCTGCCGGAATTTACAACCTGTCACGAACCATCGGCAGTTCGGTCGGCATTTCGGTCGCCACCACCGTCCTCAGTCATGCCGGCCACATGAGTACCGAGGGGCTGCGTGCACACATCACCCCCGACAATCCGGCGGTGCATGAGTGGCTGGCAGCCCGGCACCTGACCCTGGAAAGCCCGCAGGCGGTCGGCCTGCTGGCACAGGAGGTCCAGCGTCAGGCGCAGATGATCGCCTTTAATGACACTTTCTGGATGGTCGCACTCAGTTTTGTGGCACTGGTTCCGCTCTTGCTGCTGATCCGGCGGCCCAGGCCGTCGACGGAGCCGGTGAAGCCGCCTGTGACGGAGTGAAACCGGCGGACCAGGGCGGGGTATCCGGCGCAACTTTCTCCACATGGAGCGCAAGCTGCGGGAACGGGATGTTCAGGTCATACTGGTTGCAGACCCGGACACAGGCCTGTTGCAGCAGGCGTTCCAGCTTGCGGTAGCTCCGGGCCAGCGAGCTGTCGAAAGTGGCCCAGACCTGCAGGTCCAGGGATGAGGCGTTGGCGGTTCTGAACTCAACATTCACGTCCCGGTACAGGGTGGCATCAAACCCGGCTTTTTCAAGAGCCTCACTGACGCCGGCACGGATCAGGGCAGGATAATGATCCAGAATGTCCTGCTGATAGCGGTAGTCAAGGCCGAAAACCGTGGCGACCACAAAGGTGCCGTTGCGGCTGAGGTTTTCCACATTCAGCTCCAGAAACGCAGCGGTTTTGTACTGAATCACGGACCCCCCGAGGGTTTTCAGGATCACCTGTTCCACATTCTGCTGCTCGACCGTGACCAGTGTCCTGTCCGCCAGTAACAGCGCATCACCTGCCTGACTGGGAAACCAGCTTTCCTCTGCAAGCTCCGGGCGTGAATACAGGGTACCGACCTGCTCCAGTGGCAGGCGCTGTATCCCCGCAAGCAGCGGGTTGGTGAGCGTGGTGAAAACATTCAGTGACTGGATGCGGTAAGGGACTCCGTTGTAGATAACACGCTCGCCTTCACGCGCCGAACCCAGATTCAGCAGCAGGTTCACTTCCTTGATGAAACGGGGCAGGGTGCGCTGCAGGCTGATCAGCCCGCCCAGCAGGACGATCACGCCGATCCCCAGCAGCAGGATGTCATCACGCAGGTAGAAAACGGTGAAAATGGTGAAAACGATAAAGATCGTGCTGAAGGCATGGAAGCCGTACATGAGCAGGCGGTAAAGCGGGGAGCTGCGCCGGGTGGACTGGTGATTCCACAGGCTGCGATTGATGAGGCGGAACAGCAGCCAGATGGCCGCTGCCGATATGATGGCCAGAAACAGGGTCAGGGCATGCCCGGCCACAAAGCTGTCGAGGGTCTGGCTCAGCAGCTCCTGCCAGCCCAGGGTATCCTGCTCCAGCGATTCGAGCTGGGCCTGGATCACTGAATATTCACGGGTCAGACTGGTCAGCTGCTGCTGCCATTTCTGCTGGATGCCGTCCAGGCTGGTTTTAAGCCGGGTGTTCTTGCTGTTGTCGACTGCCTGGTTTTCGCGCTCGATGGATACCAGCCCTTTCTGCAGCAGCTGCTGCTGCGCTTCAATACGCTCCAGGGTGGCGCGTAATTCAGCGGTCTGGCGCGGTTTGCTGGTCAGTTTTTTCAGGGACTCGATAACTGGCTGGGTGATGGTGCTCAGCTCCTGACGCCAGTCAAAGGCCGGCTCTTCGGCATTGATGGCCTGCATGGTCAGGCCGCCTGCCGCGATCTTTTCCAGTGAACGCTGCAGATTTTCCACTTCTGCGTTCTGCTGGCCGAGTTCCTCGAACAGTCCCGGATCCTGTTCCTGTGTGGTTTTGGTTGTTGTCTTCTTGAGGGTTTTCAGTGTTTCCTCAGCATCAGAGAGTGCCGACTGGATTTCCAGCAGCTGCCCGGTTCGCAGCCTGACGGTCTGTTCCGGGTTGTCTTCCGGTGTCTGTCCGTGTACCTGACAGGTCAGCAGAAGCAGGATGAATAAAACGGAAAAGGGTCTGAATGATGTTTTGATAGTCATATTGCTGATGATGATTTTTGTACTGTTCTGTGTATTTATAATGGTGAAGCGCCCCGCAGTCGCTGAATGGCAATATGACGTATTGCTGAAATATTGGATAGTAGCCGCAAGGGAACAGGGGGTTATCGGCCACCCTTACCCCGGAATGAGGAAAGGGTGGCTGATGGCTGCAGAACTGGTCGACTTTGCTACAGGTGATCCGAGGCAAAATCCGCCAGCCGCGAACGTTCGCCCCGGCGCAGCGTGATATGGCCGCTGTGTTCCCAGCTTCGGAACCGGTCCACCACATAAGTCAGGCCCGATGAGGTTTCGGTCAGGTAAGGGGTGTCAATCTGGGCGATATTCCCCAGACACACCACCTTGGTACCCGGTCCGGCGCGCGTAATCAGGGTCTTCATCTGCTTCGGGGTCAGGTTCTGGGCTTCGTCAATGATCAGGTAGCGGTTCAGGAAGGTCCGTCCGCGCATGAAGTTGAGCGACTTGATCTTGATCTTGCTGAGCAGAAACTCATCGGTGCTGTTGCGCGCCCACTTGCCATTGTTGCCGGGCTGGGTCAGTACCTCCAGATTGTCCATCAGTGCGCCCATCCAGGGAGCCATTTTCTCCTCTTCGGTACCGGGCAGGAAGCCGATGTCCTCGCCTACCGGCACCGTGACGCGGGTCATGATGATTTCCTTGTACAGCTGCTCATCCAGGGTCTGGGCCAGACCGGCAGCCAGGGTCAGCAGGGTCTTGCCGGTACCGGCAACCCCGAGCAGGGTCACCAGATCAATGTCCGGGTCCATCAGCAGGTTGAGGGCGAAATTCTGTTCACGGTTGCGGGCACTGATACCCCAGACCGCATGCTTTTCCTCGGTGTAGTCGCGGATGGTTTCCACCGTGGCCTGTTCATTGCGGCTTCTGCGCACGATGGCCTGAAAACCGTGCTCCTGATCCTGATACAGAAACTCACCCGGCGACCATTCGCTGGTCAGTGACCCTTTGAGGCGATAAAAGTTGTGGCCATGATCCTGCCAGGAGTCCACATCCTTGCCATGCTCATCCCAGAAGCCCTCAGACAGCTCATGAAAGCCCTCGGGCAGCAGGTCGGCGTCTTCCAGCACCTGATCATTGAAATAATCTTCGGCGACCAGACCGACAATATTGGCCTTGATGCGCAGGTTGATGTCCTTGGACACCAGGATCACTTCCCGCTCGGGCTGCTGGCGGCACAGGTGCAGGGCCACGCCGAGAATGGTGTTGTCCGGCGAGTTGCCCGGCAGCTGGGGCAGGGTGGCGGCATCCAGGGCTTCGGTCTGGAAGAACAGGCGACCGTGCGGCGTGCTGCCGTTATTGCGCAGCAGCTTGTTGTCCAGCTCAATACCGTCATGCAGCGGCTGATCCTTGTGGGCCTGGATCAGGTCATCGAGAAAGCGGTTGACCTGCCGCACATTGCGTGCGACTTCGGACAGGCCTTTCTTGCCCCGGTCCAGCTCTTCCAGCACGACCATGGGCAGGTAGATGTCATGCTCCTGAAAACGGAACAGTGCTGTCGGGTCATGCATCAAGACATTGGTATCCAGCACAAAAAGACGCCGTTCAGACGCAGTAGCGGTGTGTTTTGATGATTTTCTTTCTGCCATGCTTGTTTTTCTCTCCTGGATTCGGGTTCGGGAGTCGTCAGAAGCTCAGAGCGCCTGCACTGCTTTGAGGACCTGTGCCACATGCTCCTTGACTTTGACCTTGCGCCATTCCTGCTGTAATACGCCGGTTTTGTCAATCAGGAAGGTACTGCGCTCAATACCGAGTACCTGTTTGCCATACAGGTTTTTCAGCTTGATGACATCAAAATACCGGCACAGGTTTTCATCGGTATCTGCAATCAATTCAAACGGAAAGTGCTGTTTGGCACGGAAGTTTTCGTGAGTTTTCAGTGCGTCGCGTGAAATACCGAAAATCTCCGCACCGGCAGCCTGAAAATCCGCCCATGCATCCCGGAAGTCCTGTCCTTCGGTAGTGCAGCCCGGCGTATTGTCCTTGGGATAAAAATAAAGCACTACCGGGGCCTTGTCATGAAAGTCCGCCAGCCGGAAGATTTTTCCGGAAGTCATGGGGACTTCAGGGGCATTATCAAGCGGCTGACCGATAAGGGGAGCTGGCATGGGGGTTTCCTTGTCGTTACATGAATATTGTTGGGTGAATGAAGACAGGATAGGGGTTTTCTGGCGGCTTTGTCATTAATTGTTCATACTGTTCGGGGTATTCTGCCCCTTGCGCCAAGGCAGGCCCGCCATGGACTGAATCCGCATCAGAAAGAGAAAAACATGTCTTTGCAACGATTGAATCAGTTTGAGTATTTCATCAACCGTGAATTGAGTCTGCTGGCTTTTAACCAGCGTGTGCTGGAACTGGCGATGGACGAGCAGCTGCCGTTGCTGGAGCGCCTGCGTTTTCTGTGTATTTCCAGCTCCAATCTGGATGAATTCTTCGAGGTTCGGGTTGGCAGCCTCAAGCAGCAGATTGCCCTGGGGCTGCATCCTTCCTCGCCAGATGGCATGTCGCCGGGGCAGGTTCTGAACGAGATTTCCGTGCGTTCCCATGCACTGGTGGAATCGCAGTACAGTCTGTTGAACAAGGTACTGATACCGGCGCTCAAGTATGAGCAGGTCCATTTTCTGCGCCGCACACACTGGAATGAGGCACAACGGGGCTGGCTGAGTGATTATTTTGACCGTGAGCTGCTGCCGCTGTTAAGCCCGCTGGGGCTGGACCCGGCACATCCATTCCCGAATGTGATCAACAAAAGCCTGAATTTCATTATCCAGCTGCATGGCACCGATGCCTTCGGACGCGAGCTGAATGCCGCCATTGTGCAGGCACCCCGCGTGCTGCCGCGCATTATCCGCCTGCCGGACGGGATTGCTCCCAGCCGTGACAGTTTCGTGTTTCTGTCTTCGGTCATGCATGCTTTCATCAACCGCCTGTTTCCGGGGATGGATGTGGAAGGCTGCTACCAGTTCCGGGTGACGCGCAACAGTAATATGTATGTGGACGAGGAGGAAATTGACGACTTGCTCAAGGCCATGAAGGGCGAGCTGGCTCACCGGAACTATGGTGCGGCAGTGCGTCTGGAAGTGGCCGAGCACTGCCCGCTGGAAAGCATTGATTTTCTCCGCAGCCATTTCAGCCTCGGGGAGCGCGAAGTTTACCGGGTCGACGGTCCGGTGAACCTCAATCGCCTGATGCAGGTGGTCGATCTGGCTGACCGTCCCGACCTGCGCTTTCGGGCTTTCAAGCAGGGTCTGCCACTGCTGCGCGAGGGGGCGCATCGCAATATGTTCACCCGCATCCGCAAGCGTGACGTGCTGGTGCATCAGCCCTACCAGTCTTTTGCACCCATGCTGGATTTTCTGGACCAGGCGGCCCGTGACAGCGATGTGCTGGCCATCAAGCTCACCTTATACCGTACCGGCAAGAATTCGCCCCTGATCGACATTCTGATGCGGGCTGCACGGGCAGGCAAGGAAGTGACCGTGGTGGTGGAACTGCGGGCACGTTTTGACGAAGAGGCCAATATTGACCTGACCAACCGGCTGCAGCAGGCCAATGTCCATGTGCTGTACGGCGTGGTGGGCTACAAGACCCATGCCAAGATGTGTCTGGTGGTCCGGCGTGAGGATGACGGATTGCGCCGCTATGCCCAGCTCGGTACCGGTAACTACCATGCCGGAACCGCGCGGGCCTATACCGATTTCAGCCTGTTTACCGCGCATCCGGGCATTACCGAGGATGTGCACCGCGTGTTCCACATGCTCACCGGCCTTGGGCGTCTGCATGGCCTGCGTTACCTGCTGGAGTCGCCTTTCAGCCTGCACGGTGCGCTGATGCTCAAGATCGAGCGTGAAGCCGAACATGCCCGTGCCGGTCGACCAGCCCGCATTATGGCACGCATGAATGCCCTGATTGAGCCGGAGCTGATTGAGAATCTCTATCGGGCTTCCTGTGCCGGGGTGCAGATTGACCTGATCATCCGGGGTATCTGCTGCCTGCGGCCCGGTATTCCGGGGGTATCGGAGAATATTCGGGTACGCTCGGTCATGGGGCGTTTTCTGGAGCATCCACGGGTCTACTGCTTTCTCAATAACGGTGAGGAATCAATGTACTGCGCCAGTGCCGACTGGATGCCGCGCAATTTTTTCCGCCGGGTCGAGGTTGCCTTCCCGATTCTGGATCCGGAGCTGCGCCAGCGTATCCGTGAGGAAGCCTTTGACCTTTACCTGCAGGATAACATCCTGTCCTGGCAGCTGAGCGCCGATGGCAGCTATCAGCGCAACCGGTGCGCCGAAGGTGAGCAGCCCCTGTCGGCCCAGGATACCCTGATGCAGCGACTGGGCGAGGATGGAACCAGCATGCGCCAGCTGTCGGCCTCACCGACTTTGCATTGACATAAAAAAACCCCGCACAGCGGGCCGTGCGGGGGGACGTAAGGAAAGGAGAGTGAGTAAAACCGTGTTTTTAAATCAGTTTGCCGGATTCAGCCAGTGCGCCGGGCACCGGCCCTGCTGACTGTGGTGCCTGCGGGGTTTCAGCGACAGCCTCTCCATTGCAGCTGGAATACCACCTTGTTTTTGAGGTCAACCGTATCGACCGCCATGTAGCTGCCGCCGCCGATGCTGCGGATGTTGCTGTTGATGCGCAGCTGGATGTCCTGACCACACGGAGCCCAGGTGCTGGAGGAATGCATCAGGCCGTCCCGTTCCAGAAAGTCCTTGCCGTTCGGGGCATTGTAGTCATTGCGCAGCCAGGGCTGGTTCGGTGCACCGGCGAAGAAGTATTTACGGCTCAGCTGGGTACGCCCTTGGGCAAAACCCTGCCAGTCTGCCGTCATGACGGAAACCTGCATGCCCTGGGGAACGTGTACCGGTACTGCAAAACTGCAGGCAGAGCGATTCAGGCCGGTCATGGCGTTGTTGCCGGCGTCATACTGGTCGAACAGGATGCTCAGGGTGTCGGTATTGGCTCCGGTGACAGCGATGGAGCCAGCCGGGCAGCCGGTACCGGCGAAGTTGACCGGACTCTTGAAGTAAACGGAATCGGCGGCAGATACGGGAGCATTCAGGGCCAGACCCGCCAGTGTTGCGGCAAATACGGTGGCTAAAGCTTTCATTGTTTGGTTTCCTTTAACGGGTAACTGATAACGTTGTTCATTTGCTGACTGACGATTGTGTCACGTCTCAAGCGTTTCGTTCTGTCTATTCTGTTTCCGGATGACGCCCCGGTTTTTTCCGTCCGGTCTGTCTGTCATCTGGAGCCCATGTTGCCAGTGATTTCGGGACTGCAACATCCCGCAGATGAGTATGGGCGGGGGAATCTGCCTCCCCTGTTTTGGGGAGGCGGGTGCGGGAACCGTGACAACGGCCGCTGTCAGGGGATCAGGTGCTCAGCCGTACCATCCCGGTGCCGTTGACGCTGCGGCCGCCGTGATTATGGCAACAATACGCAGGGGGGGCGCTTTTAAATGCTGAAATCGCTTTGGTGTAGAGCCGTTTTCAAATATTGCTGACGCGAAAGGACGGATAACAACGGATAAATGTGGGTCAATCTACCCGTTTTCGGGATAAAAATGATAGAAAGCCTGAATAGTTATCGAGTAATCAGCGGGTGTCAAGCCTAAATCAGGCTTGTCGCAGGTGGCCGGATTCAGGAGAATCTTTCATAAGGTACGTCTAATACAAAAAGGAGCTATTTTTATGATTGATTACCAGCTGAAAGGAAAAGTCGCCATGATCACCGGAGCTGCCTCCGGTATCGGTCTGGCTATTGCTGAAAGAATGGCTGCTTCCGGTGCCGCACTGTCGCTTTGGGATATATCGGAAAAGTCATTGCAGGCCGCCGCTGAAAAACTCGGTCAGTACAAGGTGCCGTTAAACACCGTTGTCGCCGATGTCAGTGATGCAGACGCCGTTGCCAAAGGCGTCAGGCAGACCCTGGCTGAGCTGGGCCGTCTGGATATCGGGGTCAACAATGCCGGGATTGGCGGCCCGTCGGCCAAATCATCCGATTACCCGATCGATGGCTGGAACAAAGTAATCGGTATCAACCTGAATGGTGTGTTTTATTGCCAGCAGTTGCAGTTACAGGCCATGATCAAACAGCAGTCTGGCAGTATCATCAATATGGCCTCCATTCTGGGGCAGGTGGGCCTTGCGAATTCACCCGCCTATGTGGCTGCCAAACATGGTGTGGTCGGCATGACCAAATCAGCGGCGCTGGAACACGCTGCGGATGGCATCCGCATCAACGCCGTAGGCCCCGGCTTCATTCACACTCCGATGGTGGATGACAGCCTGGACAAGGCTACTCGGGACTACCTTGCCACCCAACATGCCCTTAACCGCATGGGGACACCGACTGAGGTGGCAGAGCTGGTCTGCTGGCTGGCCAGTGATGCAGCCTCGTTTGTGACCGGTGCCTACTATGCCGTTGATGGTGGCTATCTGGCTAAATAGACGTGCCGGTTTCCGGTCAGGTTGCTTAAAAATCAGACCCTGAATCACGCGCTGTTTCAGGGTCTGAATTGATGGATATACAGAAACTGAACCAGGAAAAGGAGCGTAAACGATGTGTGATGAAAAAACTGAAGCTGATAATGAAGCCTGGCGTCGCCGGAGGGGGCTGACCCGGCGGCAATTCAACACCGTGGTGACCGGTGCTGCACTCGCAGCGTTGCTGCCTGTTACCGCCTTCGCGGCGGAGACGACGGAAAGCGAAGTCACCATTCCCACGCAGGACGGCAACGCAGACGCTTATTTTGTCAGGCCGGCGACAGGCAGCCATGCCGCCGTGATTATCTGGCCGGATGTGATGGGTATCCGTCCGGCATTCCGGATGATGGGCAAGCGCCTTGCCGAGGCCGGTTATGCCGTGCTGGTGGTCAACCCCTACTATCGCACCGCCAAAGGCGAAGTGCTGGCACCGGGTGAAAGCTATGCCGATCCGGCGGTCCGTGAACGCCTGGCACCGCACCGCAATTCACTGTCGGTGGCGACCTGCCTGAGTGATGGCCGCGCCTTTGTCAGCTGGCTGGATGAACAAAGCAGCGTGGACAGCTCACGTATGGTGGGTATTGCCGGTTACTGCATGACCGGTTCCTATGCCATACGGCTGGCGGCGGTGATACCGGAGCGCATTGGTGCCGGTGCCTCTTTCCATGGCGGCGGGCTGGTTACTCAGGCCGAAGACAGCCCGCACCGGCTGGCACCACGGATCAAGGCCGGGTTGCTGATCGCCATCGCCGAAAACGATGATGAGAAAGAACCGGAGGCAAAAACTGCACTGCGTGAAGCCTTTGACAGTGCAGGCGTCAATGCCGAAATAGAGGTCTATGCCGATACCCTGCATGGCTGGTGCCCGCTGGATTCACGGGTTTACAACGAAGCGCAGGCGGAAAAAGCCTGGGCCAGAATGCTGGTGCTGTTTGAACGTGAATTAGCCTGATGCGGTGCGGTGACACGTTATTTTTGCAAGGGAGCGGTCAGCCTGTCCGGATCGACTGCCGGTCGGGTGGTACGTACTCAAACAGGCCGGCAGCATCAGCCTTGAGCTGCTGCTTCCACGGGTTGATCCGGGGCGGGGCGGATGGACCTGATCTGATACTGGCTGGCCAGTTCGGCAGTGGTTTTCAGTTCACGGGCGGTCACCTTGCTCATTGCTGCGGCCCTTCAGATACCGGGAAGTGATTCAGCTCATGAATCTCGCGCCAATAGCGCTTAAAGTCAGGTCCACCCTCATGGCTGTAGTTCAGGTTGCGGAAAAAACCGGTCAGCCTGGTGAAGTGTTCACGAATGGTGTCTTTGCTGTCCATCTCCGGGTGCTCAAACAGGCAACGTTTTAGCAGGCGGAGAATACGCATCTGGCGCTGCATGGGCGTGGAGGCGTCAACCTCATCAAACGCATCCTGTTGCAGGTAGACCTGATCCAGGCATTGGGCACGGTTAAAGGTGAGAAAGTCCTGTAAAGTGACCCCTTCTTCTCCTGTTACCTGCATCATCTGCTGAATATCCTCACCCTGAGTGAGCAGTTTCTGCATCAGCCTGACATCATCAACCCATTCATCATCCAGGTTTTCACCATACCAACTGCTTAACTGCTCCAGATAGCGTGACCAGGAGATCAGGGGGTCAACTGCCGGATAAGCACGTTTATACGCCCGGTCAGCACTCAGGCCCAAAAACGTTTTCACGGTACGCAGGGTCGATTGTGTGACCGGCTCTTCAAAGTTACCGCCGGCAGGGGAGACGGTACCAATCAAGGTCAGGCTGCCTTGTTGGCCTTCATTATTGCGGATCAGGCCAGCCCGTTCGTAAAGGCTTTTTACCGAGGAATCCAGGTAGGCCGGGAATGCCTCTTCACCGGGAATCTCTTCCAGACGCCCGGAGGTTTCCCGCATTGCCTGTGCCCAACGTGAGGTGGAATCCGCAATCAGCAGCGTGTTGTAGCCCATCTGACGGTAATACTCACTCAGGGTGACACCGGTGTAGACGGATGCCTCACGGGCCGCCACCGGCATGGAGGACGTATTGCAGATAATGATGGTGCGGTCCATCAGTGTGCCCCCTTTCGGATCGGGCAGGGCCGGGAATTCGGTAATGGTCTCCACCACCTCACCGGCCCGCTCACCACAGGCAACAATGATAACAATGTCAACATCGGAAAAACGGGAGATCAGCCCTTGCAGCACCGTTTTACCTGCCCCAAAAGGACCGGGGATACAAGCGGTACCGCCTTTGGCAATCGGAAAAAAGGTATCGATCAGGCGGATGGAAGTCAACAGGGGCTGCTCCGGGTATTCCCGCTCACTGTAGCGCCGGGCCAATAAGGGCTGGCAAACCGGGACGCGCACCGGCCACTGCTGCTGCATGGTCAGTTCATGTTCACGGCCGTTGTGGCCTTTAATCCGCGCGATGGGGGTGGTGGTGGTAAACGTACCCTCCTGAATCCAGGTGACTTCCACTTCACCGGCCTGATTAAAGGGCACCATGATCTTGTGCTTGAAACGGCCTTCCTGCACGTGGCCGATGGGGTCACCCGCTTTGAGGCGATGACCTACTTTAACGCCGGGCTGGAAGGCCCACTGTTTCTGGCTGTCAATCCCTTCAACCTGCAGACCGCGGGGCAGGAAAAACCCGTGCTGACCGGCAATAATCTCCAGCGGCTTCTGCAAGCCGTCATAGACCTGCCCCAACAGACCCGGCCCCAGCGTTACAGAAAGCATCTGGCCGCTCTGTCGGACGGGATCACCGACGGCAACCCCCCGGGTATTTTCAAAGACCTGAACATCGGCCTCACCGTGGCGTACCCGCAACACCTCAGCCTGCAAATATTCCTGACGTTTGTCCGGTGGCACCCGGGACGGGCAGATATAAACCACCTCGTTTTTAATCATGGGGTAGAAGTCACCCTGATCATTCTTTTCCTGCTGCAGGGTAACAATATCCTCGCGTACACCAATAACACGGGCGGTAATTTTTATGTCCTTCATCAGGAAAGTTCCTCAAAGGCTGATGCGATATGCTGCCTGACCGTGGGCGTGGCGATCAGTGCTTCGGCCATCGTGTCAAAAGCAGCCAGCGCCTGCTCGGCATTATTCTGAATCTGTTTTTCTGCCAGTCCCCAGCGCAGGACAAAGCAGATCACGGTTTCCAGGGTAAAGTGATGGCTGCGCTCAACACGCAGCAGCTGCTGCCATAGCTCATGATTGATCTGCTGTTCGACGGCACCGGCTTCACCGTTCTGCAATAGGGGGTGCAGTTCTGCCAGCAAGGGCAGGGCAGCTTCCAGGCCGAATGCAGGGTCATGCCAGTGCTGCCGGATGCGAATTGTCCAGCGCCCGAAACCGTAAAACTGTTCCGGCCCCTTATCCCCCTGCTGGCGTTGGCGCATGGCCGCCAGTACGCTCTGCCATTCCAGCCGGTTTTGTATGCACCGGCGAACCGCTTCGGCGTGAATCCGGGCGAGCTGATGCTGCCACTGACGGGCCAACTCCCGGTCCGACAGCCCTTCCGGTGTTTGCAAGTCAAAATGATAAAGGTTTTCTGCCTGTTGCAATTGCTGCCGGTCGTTTTCACTGAGCATGCTCAGGCGACGGTCCAGCGCAATACGGGAGATGGGCATCTGTTTGCATTTGGCCAGTGGCGGCAGGTCCGGCAAGGCAGCCACCAGGGTGTAGTAACACACTAGCGGATCACCCCTTCGAGCAGGGCATGAAACCGTGGTTGCAGATGGCGCAGCAACAGCCGGGAGACAGCGCTGTCGGTCAGATCCACTTCCACATCCCGACCCACCAGCCGGACACGGATACCCGAACCCCGGTGGCTGTTGAAGCTGACCCCTTCACGCAGCAACTCAACGGAGAGGGATTGCACAAACTGGCTGAGCTGACCGGCTTGATACTCATCCGCATTGCGGCGCAGTTCGTCCAGGCCAATTACGCTTTCAGGCAGCAAAACTTCAAGCTGTCCGCTCTCATCCAGCCCCGCAGCCTGGCGGGTACGTCCCACCAGCTCCAGAACCATGCGCTGCACAAATGCCGGATTATCCATCTGTTGTTCAATCAGGCGTTCAACCTGATCGGTAAAACCACGGGCCAGGCTTTCTTTGACTTCCAGCAACAGGTCGCGGGCCGCCATTTTCAGGGCATCTTCACCCGCCTGGCGTTGCCGGGTCGCTTCCCGTTGGGCTTGTTTGATGATGGTGTCGGCTCTTTCCTGAGCCTGCCGGAGTAACAGGTCCGCTTCTTTTTCGGCATCCAGCAGGATCTGCCCGGCTTCCGAGCGTCCTTTATCCACCCCTTCCTGACGCAGTTTGTCAATCAGGGCTTCAATACCCGAGGCGGCATGATTTTTTTCAACAGGCTTGTCAATATCGCTCATGACCCGCTCCTAAGCCGGTACACCGGCACTGATGACCAGCGCGAAAATAAAGGCAAAGACCGCAAAGCCCTCCACAATGGCTGCCGGGGCCAGGGACATGCCGAAAATCTCCGGGCGAATCTTGGAGACATTAATGGCAGATGCACAACTGCGCCCCTGATAGATGGCGCTGAACATCAGGGCCAGCCCACACAGCAGGCCGATGGCACCCAGGCCCGGCGCATTGGCCAGGGTCAGATCACGATTCAGGGCAAACATCACCACGATGCCATAGATCGACTGCGAGGATGGCATGGCTGAAATACCGATATAACGGCCGTGGCCTGTTTCAGTCTCCAATAGTGCACCGGCAGCAGCTTGCCCTGCGAGAGAGCAGCCGATCATGCTGCCGATGGCACCCAATGCCATTGGCCCGTATAAACCGGCCCATCCCAGGGCCAGGATCAGGTTGTCCAAGGTGTTACCTCCTGTTTGGCAAATGGCTGGAAGGGGTAGCCTTCATCAGCCAGGCTCCAGTTATAAAATTCAATCAGATTAAGGCGTAAGCCGTGAATCACGCCGCTGACGACAGCGAGCACAAAGTTCAACAGATGACCGGTCAGCAGGATCACAAGGTGCAGCAGCAGGCCGATACCCGGTAGCGCACTCCCCACATCAGCCGCCAGCTGGTTGAAGGTGATGGCGAGTGAGGCACTGGCCAGCCCCAAAGCAAACAGGCGCAGGTAGCTGAGCACATCGCCAAAGATTTTGGTGATATTGGTCAAGGCCAGCAGGCCGGAAAGGATGCGGCTGACACTGAACCCGGTTGCCGGGGTGGAAAACAGCAGCACCAGCAACAAACCGATGGTGAATACCAGCCAGTGCAGCGGGGTAAAGCCCGTCAGCCAGCCTGTCAGGGCCGCGATGACCGCGATCGCCCAGCCAACGGAGGACAGGCACTGGACACTGCCGCGCCTTACCCAGGCCATCAACAGGTTGGCCAGCACCAGATGCAGTGCGCCGATGGTGATGGACAGGGCCATCATGGTGTCAAAGTCATTCAGGTCGATCCGTTTCATGTCACCCAGAAGTGACACCGGGGCCGCTGCACCAAAATAACTGCCGACCAGAATGCCCCAGAGCACACCGGCCAGCGTTAAGGCAACGCCCATGGTCCGCAACCGCCGGCCCGTTTCGCTGTGGCCCATGGCATGCCATTTCCAGGCGATGATGGCACCAAGCAGCAGGGAATAGCCTGCGTCTGACAGGATAATGGCGAAGAAGCTGACAAAGGAGAAAAACACCACACGGGAAGGGTCCCAGCTGCGGTAGTTGGGGGTCTGGAAGAAACTGACCACTTCCTGACCGCCACCGTAAATCGCAGGATTATCCAGCTGTGTCGGCGGGTTTTCATGATCCTGGGGCGCTTCTTCAAGCAGTACCAGCCCCTGTTCTGTGGCAAACGCCTCCAGGCGGGGCAGGTCACGCACTGCAATCCAGCCCTGCAGGGCAAACACTTCCCCGTAATCACGGGTCTGGCCTGCCACCGTTTCCAGCAGGGCCTGGTCTTCCGTGCCGGCAATGCTGTGCTGTAACAGAAAAATCCACCGGGTCAGTGCTTCCCGCTCACCGTCAGCGGCTTCCAGCTGAATCTCGGTTTCTTCCAGTCGCTCCCTGAGCTGGCTGAGGGGCACATCGCCGGTATGGGTGCGGGGTACCGGCATCACCGTGCTGTCCGGTTCTTCCGGGGCAATCACCACCATGTAAGTATGGCGGTTGTCCCTGTGCACCTGCATCCAGGGCAAGTGGGAATGCTCGATATCCTGCATCCGGTAGTTGGGCACCAGATAGAACCAGAGCCGCTGATGATTCAGGTCAGCCAGATCGGGCAGGGCCAGTTCACCCCAGGGTTCGAGGTCTTTAATGCGCTTGTGGAGGAAATCCCGGTTTTCCCGCAGCCGAATACGCTTCTGGCGGTTCCGGTCTGCCTGATGCAGGACCTCATTCAGGTTCAGCTGGCTGGCCCGCGTGACCTGACGGCGCTTCCGGGGGCTGTTGAGCAGATACTGCAAAGAGCGTTTCAGGAGCTCGGGATTGGTATCTTCAACTTCTGTGCCTGGTTGGGTCGCCACATCTGTCAGGGGAATAATATGCAGTAACCCCAGGGACTGGAGCGCATCCAGTATGGCATCCTTGTCGTGGCTCAAACCGATGACTGAAGCTTTTTTGAGCTGGAGGATACTCATGCCATACCTGCCTTCAGCCGTTTGTCTTTGGCAATTTTGGACGTGACAACGCCGGCCCGTTCCGAGTCGGACAGGGCAATGCGGATTTTACGGATATTCTTTTCAGCTTGGGGAATCAGTACTTTATCGAACAGATTCAAGCGCTGGGTCGTCTTGCGCAGACCGACTTCCAACAGTTCCAGGCGTTTTTGCAGTACCTGCTGTTCCAGCTGCAGCTCAACACTTTGCTTCAACAGGGCCACCATGGGGTCAAGCCAGTGCGCGGTTGCCAGAACCGGGTAGGGACGGACCCGGAGGGAAACACGCGCCAGTTCAGGCAGACGAATCCCCACCAGGTTGACCTGGCGCAGGGCGAAATGCTCGATTTCTAACAGTTGCTCCACATTGCCCTGGTAACTGGACAGCATCGGCAGTTGCTCCCGTACCCGTCGGTGAAGGGATTCCAGAGCATCCTCAATGTCAGCGAGCGTTTTGCGTGCATGCATCCGTTCAGCCAGTAACTGTTTGCGTTTCAGGTCAAGGGCCGGGACAAACTTCCGGTATGCCCTGACCTTGTGGCCTTCCTTGTTGAGGGTGCTTTTATTGAGTGCCAGCTTACCCACACCTTAACTCCTGTCAGACATTTTCCGGGGCATGATCATTTTTGCCCGTTTTGGGAAAGTACTTGTCGATCAGCTGCTGTTTCATCAACAGCTCCTCTGCCTTGAAGCATTCCGCCAGAATGGACCAGCCGGTATCCAGGGCTTCTTCCAGCGGCATGCTGACCTCAATGTCCATAAAGGTTTGCTGGAACAAACGGCCAAATTCCAGTACCCGTTCATCAAACTCACTGAGTTCGAAGGACATGGCCTGTTTCTGTTCCGCATCCCGGGCCGCAGCATAAAAACGAATCAGGGTGTTCATGATCTGGCTGTGGTCTTCCCGCGTTACCTTGCCAATGACGTGCTGCTTCAGGCGGGACAGCGACCCGAAAGGGTCAATCACCCCGTTGTGCAGATAAAACTGGCCTTCCGTGATATAACCGGTGTTGTCAGGGACCGGGTGGGTCACATCGTCCCCCGGCATGGTGGTGACGGATAAAATGGTTACCGAACCGGCCCCTTTGTAATCACAAGCCTTTTCATAACGCCGCGCCAACTGGGAGTAAAGATCACCGATATAGCCCCGGTTGGAAGGCACATGTTCCATGGAGATGCCCACCTCTTTCAGGGCATCGGCATAAGCCGTCATATCGGTCAGCAACACCAGTACCCGTTTGCCTTCATTAACCGCATAACGCTCGGCCACCGCCAGTGCCATATCCGGTATCAGCAGTGCTTCAACGGTAGGGTCCGAGCCTTGATGAACAAACATCACGGTACGTGCTGAAGCACCCGCTTCCTCAAAGGTCTGTTTGAAAAAGTGGTAGTCATCAAAGATCAGGCCGATACCGCCAAATACGACAATATCTGCATCCGCCTGTGCTCCGATACGCGCCAGCAGCTGGTTGTAGGGTTCGCCTGCCACCGAAAAAATCGGGATTTTCTGACTTTCCACCAGGCAGTTAAACACATCAATCATCGGCACATCGGTGCGGATCATGTGAGAGGCCAAGACACGTCGGGCCGGGTTGACTGTCGGGCCGTCAATTTCAATACGGGGTTCATCAATGAGCGATGGCCCTCCATCGACAGGCTGACCGGTACCGGAAAAAATGCGTCCCAGAATATTCGGGGAGAAGGTCACCTCCATCGGACGACCTAAAAAGCGGACAACAGAGTGGGTCGACAGCCCTTTGGTTCCGGAAAAGACCTGCAGGGAAATACTTTCGCCATCCAGCAGAATGACCTGAGCCGAACGTGGGGGAATTTCCTGACCTTCATCCCGGCTTTCGATTAAAGCCAGATCACCAAAGCTGATTTGAGACACACCTGTGTCAGCAGCGGGTACATGGACTTTGACGATATCGCCAACAATTTCAAGAATTCGGGAATAACGAATCAAAAGCTGGGACAAGACTATCTCCTGATACTGTAATCCGTTGAAAAGGCTGTTGAAATAAGAGCCTCTTGCAAAACTCTCTGTTTAAGCGAATTTATGGCCGGAATGGCATAAAAAAAGAGGATGCAGGTGGCCATTTCTGGCATGATCAGGATTCGACGCCGTATCAAAGCACCTGCAGC